>Ga0163111_10000731_pt1 | contig 19700 bp, 6 predicted proteins | sample CRUFie1St18metaG_FD_109645 | JGI IMG/M metagenome (GOLD analysis project Ga0163111, IMG submission 109645) | Marine microbial communities from the Costa Rica Dome - CRUD Field 142mm St18 metaG | ecosystem: Environmental > Aquatic > Marine > Oceanic > Photic zone | place: Costa Rica: the Eastern... | reverse complement strand
TTGGGTCAAAGGTCGGGGATGTTTTAGGTTATGATATATCTTCACCAAAATCAATATCAACAGGAGATGCAATATTCGCATTTTCAATAGGAAATGAAAACGGTGTTACTCTTGATAAGAACGATATTATGAGTGTTAACTCAGAAATGTTTGATATTGTGAAAGAGATTAAACAAGATGATTCTACTACCGTATTGGAAATAGCACCTAACTTTCCAATGGTATTAGGTAGGTTCGATTCTAATACATCAGATACAAGGGGCAAGAACACTTCGATATACTTAGTTAATAGCAACATAGAAACAGGAGGATTCCTACATAGAATACCTGATACATTGGAGATAGGAGGACAGATTGAACCTAAAGAAACTGTTCGCTATTGGGATTTGCAAGCACTGAATCCTAATGCTTTAGTCAGAACCTATGATAGTATATACAACATAGGAAAAGAGCCTCAGTCAATACAAGGATATGCTATTGGGTACGGAATTAAGGCCACAGGAGATACCAAGAGCATAACAGATACTCCAACAAACAAACCTAAGAACGGTAGCAATAATTTATTGGGTTGGAATGGTCTTAGTTCGTTTTATCATGCCTCTGCTCCTTTGCCGAAGAGTTATCCTTTAGATACTAAATACTGGGATGCCCCTAGTAATGACCCATATGAAGTTGATATTGAGTATTCTAAGTTAGAGCAAATAGACCCTAGAACACTAAACTACGAACTACTGATGACAGGAGATATATTCCCCTCAAGTAAATTAAGGCATAATAGCATATTCAAGCACAATGTAGGTTTTGATAACTATGGAGTTTTACTGGAAACTTCTCCACAGAAAACTGGTGTGGTTAAACATCAGCACTATGATGGGACTACTTCTGAAACGCTGAAAAGAGATGTTAACTTTGAATTAGTAAACATAAAAGAAAGCACTCCAAATGCGACTGATGCCACTAATATTAGAAGATGGGGTGTAATAAGGCTAGTAGAAGCAACTTTCGATTGGCATTTCAACCCAATAGATTTTGATTCTTTGAGTCACGTTAAAGATATTCCATCTGTTTCTTACTTTGACTATCATATGATTAAACCACCTTCAACCCCTGCTATAACACACTCTCTATTGGATAGCATAGATGTCAAAGGAGATATGTTCTACAAATCACCTGTATTGAGTTCAGCAACAAGGCCAAGCACAGAGGAGCATCCTGATGGGGACTTCATACTGAATAGTGGTGAATATGGTGGATTAATGGCCGTAAGTGCATTGGAAGGTTTTTCTCAAAACGGGTTGACGGCAAATGTTGGTGAAGTATTAGAGTTCTCAGCAGATGCAGCATATACTGACTATCCTATATTTGGAATTGAAACTTTTAGATTATTCTCTGCACCGAATTACAGTTTAGATGAAGTATCTACTAGATTAGACGGTGAAGATGGTGGAGTAGATACTTTCTTCGTTGATAAGCAAGAAGGGCTTAGGGATATTAGATTCCACACGAATTGGTTGATAAGACCACCTGTTAGTATTGACCAGTTTAGTCATCAGAATCTTAAGTATACTATTGGTAACTCTACTCAAACTTACAATCCTATGAACGTTATACTCCCACTTATAGCGGAAATAAAAGACCCTACTGACAAGGATTATATTAGAGATATGAGATATTCTCCCTTCCACCAAATAGACGGTTGGAATGATGATAACATTAACTATTTAACTCAAGATTCAGATATAGTTAGATTACATATGTCAAGAGTAATTTCTGCTATGGTTGGGGAATCATTTGATGAAGGCCCGACTAACACACCCGTAGATAAAGAGATGATGGGTATTGGAAAAAGCCATGTCTATGACAACTGTATTGGTGTATTCAAAGATTGGATTCCCGCAACTGATAGCACAAGAAGTGTAGAAGAAATAACCCTATCAAGCAGTCCATTGCAATTAGAAACTCAAGCGAAATGGTCGGGGTATGCTGATGACGTAACTACTACATACGACCAACACACACAGACTGCTCGCTACTGGTCTTTCACTAATCCAATTTCATATAGACTTAATCTTAACAATGCTCAAGTTATCTTCCTACCTTCAAGAAAGGTTGCCTTGTTGGGGACTAAGACTAAAACATACCCATTAACATTACTTGCAGGTAATAGAGCCAATCTATCAAATAATAACCTAAGAGCAACTAACCATGCCGGAGCGGGTATAACAGGAGGAGCATTGAATACGGGTCTTATGTATGCTACTCAAATGATAGTAAAACCAAGATTTAATCTGACACTTAGAAACGCCACAGGGTTTTCTGATGCAGTAACTAAGTCTACTGATAACAAGACCTTCACATTTACTTTAGGGGATAACAACAGTGGAACTGCTCATACTTGGTTATCCTTCATGCCTGACTTGACTGGTTACTATTTGGTGTCTGAGAAACTAAAAGACGGTAAGAGTTTGAGTAGTGCGACACATCATGGTATTCCAAAATTCATAACTAAAATACTTGACCACCAAATAACCGCCCCAGTAATATCAGGCGGTAGTGCTGCTTGGGAAAAACACTCATTGACATTTGATACTGCAATTGATACTAGCACTTATGGGGTTACGTATAGACTAATGAAAATATCAGAAAGAACCTTTGATGATACACCGGATAAGATAGAGTTCAATGTGCTACATGATAGTGGATTGAAGTATAATACAACAACTAACAGTTTCATTAGAGGTGTAGCGTCTACTGAATCTTCTAATACAGAAAATCAATATTACAACGAAGCAGTTTATTCAATGTATTTGAAATTAGATGTTGATAACGCTATTACTGCAAATAATCCCTATCTTGAAGCAAGAACAACAGTAAAGGCAGTAGAAGGTTTCACTGATGAAGAAGTGATATCTGCCTTTGTTTCTGATGGTAACAAGAAAAAGAGATTAGATTTCACTGTTTCATTAGCAAGAAAGAAAGGTAAGAGCAAATCAAAAACAGAACAGTGCTTAGTATTAACATATGATGGTAAACTCAGTGGTAGTGGTGTGGTTTCTTTTGGTGAGATTTTCAATATAACGTTAAGTAGAAAGGCAAAGTTAACTAGTTTAGATAGATGTTACATAGGAACTAGTTTTGAGATTGGGTCTAATGTAAACACTGAATTGAATAACATTGTCAAAGATGCAGGTTTAGAATATGACTTTACGAAAAGTAATGCAACATTCACTAGTAACATTGTGAACTCTAATGGGACAAACACAGTAGTTTGCATGGAAGATGTTGTTGGTCTTTCTGCGGGTGATGTTATTTATACAGAAGAAGGACACGTAATAGGAGAGATACTTTCTATTAATAACCAAACCATAACCTTTGCATCGGGAGAAAAATTCTACTCTCCTCCTCAGTATTCCAATATAATAAAAATGAATGAGAAAACCTTTGTTACCAATCTAAAGTTTGATAATACTAATGTGTATACTGCAATAAACTCATTAGTTCAGGCTAAAGGAATGGACTACAAAATCCACAATGGTAATGTAATATTTAGAAACTTTGAGGATACATCAAGTCTAAGAAGAAAGGAAGTTAGATTTGAACATCTAATAGGCAGAGAACCAATAAGTAATAACGTTGCTTTGTTTGATAAAGCGAGTAAAGTAATTGTCAACGGGAATAAAGTAAGAGGACAAGATGAAGACCCTACAATAAATGTTGAAAAGGTTGTTACTATTAATGACTCTACAATTGTAACAAAAGAAGATGCAGACTTGAAGGCAATGAAAGTTTTACAGATACACAACGGGGACTCAAGAAAAATAACATTAGAGATAAAGAAAGATGGGTTTGAGTTATTTGAAGCAGGGGATATACTACACTTAGATTTTCCAAATTATAAGATACCAAAGGGAGATTACATAATATTTGAAATTGAAAACGTATTAGGGCCAACTATGAAACTCACTGTCGGTTCATACAGTAAGGGAATTGCTGAGATACTAAGTGGAATATCCCAAGCATCTGAAAGCAACGTGACTTCTCTATTGAGACAGAATGGAGAAGATGAATCAGAAAGAAGACTAACATTTTTTGAGGATTTGAATATTACTTTATTGGATATTGAATACATACACAGAGGAGCATTGCCTAATGCAAATATTGGATTTGATGATACAGTAGGATTTGGGGAAACAGTTGGGTTTGATGTTGATACTGGCCCATCTGAGTTTGGAATACTAAAACACTACAAAGATAGATTTTATGATTGAGGGATGAATATGATAACAGATGCCGGAATTGATGATATAGGAAAGACGTTTATTGCTGCAAACTACACTAAAATAAAAGTGGGTAGTGGGGGTGATGCTCCTTCTTCTGCTGATATTGAGTTAGATGCTTTTGTCGCTGAGAAGACTGTTACTCCTAGTGTTATAGGAAATATACTAACTTGGGACATATCATTTACAGGAACAGAACTTGGTACTGAAGGTATATCTGAATTAGGTATTTTCAACACATCAGGAGATAAAATGTTAAGTCGAGTCACGTTCAGCAATACAGGAGTGTTAGCCTCGACAGACACGTTGACGTTTACAATTAGAATGGAGGTGAGATAATTTCTGCAAGAACTAACCCTGATTTTATCAGCACACTTGATAGTTCGGGAACATTAGGTAGGATACGTGATGATGTTGATAGTCTTCATAGTGGTCTGATTAATTCTTTGAATATCGCTACTGGCGGTAGTAGAATAGTAGAAGGATTCGACATCACCTTATCTGATGGTGGAGACTATACAAAATACACATTAGGAGGGACTAACAAGTTTCTAAGAGAAGGAATATTGTTAGAAGTAGCAGACACTACTACAACAGGAGATGGTAATGGTGATACTCCTTCCGGTGGTGAGTCATCCTCTGCAACTCCCGCAGTATTCCAAACAAGAACATCAACAACCAATGGAAACTGGTATGCTTTGCTTGTTGTTTGTGATGGTTCTCAATCTAATGAAACAATAAACACTCTAAAACTAAGAGAGGACAGACAGAACGACAAGATATCTGCTTTGAAGTCAGGTGATATTCCTGTTGCCATCATACAAATAGCGGCGAACAGTGCCGCCGATGCAACAAATAGAAAAGTGCAGTTCTTAGGGTTTGGACAACCAAATCAAGGTCTTAGTATAATAGATAACAATAATGAAACATTAAAAATTCTTAAAACCGGAAAAGTAGTGTTACCAAGTAATACAGGTAAAATATCCTTTCCGGCAGTAGGGAGTACAGATAGGACACTAGCACATACTGATGCTACAATATCAAAAAATGTAAATGATTCTAATGCGACTGCGGTTAGAGCATTAGTTGAATCTGCTAGTGATTCTAATGTGTTTACAGATGCAGACCATTCTAAACTAAACGCAATTGCTGCTAATGCAAACAATTACTCTCTTCCCGCCGCCACTGCTAATGCTCTTGGAGGAGTAAAGGTAGGAACTAATCTCAGTATAGATGGTAGTGGAGTTCTTTCTGCTACTGATACTAATACTCAACTTACGACTGAACAAGTTCAAGATATTGTTGGGGATATGTTAGTCACTAATGCTAGTCATACTAACATATCTGCTTCTTATGATGATAGCAATGATGGGGCTATTGATTTATCTCTATCTGCTACTGATGTAGATGTAAGCGTTAGTAATTTAATATCAAGGCTATCACAAGTCAATTCTCCTGTATCCATAGGAACTGGTGTAGGAGTAACAATGGGAGGTAATCTCACTGTTAACGGTAATTTTACAGTAGCGGGAGAAACAACCACACTTGATGTAACTAACTTAGCAATAGAAGACCATACTATAATACTGAATAAGAACCAAACAGGAAACTCAAACACTGATGCAGGGGTAGAGGTAGAAAGAGGGGACTACACAAATGTTCAGATTAAGTGGAATGAAACAACTGATAGGTGGACTTTCACCAATGATGGTAATAATTACTTCAACATACCAATACCCTCAGAACTAGCAAACCCATACACGCACCCAACATACTCTACGACTAACATTGATACGACTGGTGCAGAAATAGTTGATAGTATAACCACTAACTCTACTGGTCATATTACTGCAATGGCTAAAAGAACCCTAACTCTTGCTGACTTAGGGTATACAGGAAGTGCAGATGCAAACACATATGTTCATCCTAACCATTCAGGGGATGTAACATCCAGTGCAGATGGTGCAACCACAATATCTGCTAATGCAGTTACAACTGCTAAGATATTGAATAGTGCAGTAACAGGTACTAAAATAGCAGATAATGCAATTACAGATGTCAAGGTAGATTCTAACGCCGCAATTGCACAAAGCAAGATTAGCGGTTTAGTTGCATCTCTTGCCGGAAAAGAACCTGCTCTTACTATTAGTGATGGTCTTGATAGAACAAGTGCTACTTTAAAATTAGATATAACAGGGTTAACTACTAACAATGCAATTGATAGAACGGCTGATTTCATTGCTTATCATGATAACTCAGTTGGTTTGAGAAAGGTAAATCTTGCAAATGTGTTCTCAAAACTAACTGCAAGTGACATTCCTGATTTGAGTGGTTCATATCGAGCAGTAGGCACTCAGATAGTAAACGCCGATGTTAGTAATACTGCGGCGATAAGTGCTGATAAGATTGCGGCGGGAACAACCAACAAACTGTTTACAAGTACATTAGAAGCAAAACTAGCAGGTATTGCAACAGGTGCAGAAGTTAACGTTCAAGCAGATTGGAGTGAATCTAGTAATAGTTCTGATGCGTATATTCAGAACAAACCAACAATACCAAGTGGTAATCAGATTATTGATTGGACTGCAAATGGAGCGGGAACTATTCATGCTTCAAACTACATCAATACAACATACTCCGTTGGTGATGGTGGACTATCACAAAAGAACTTCACAACTGCTTTGCATGATAAGTTGGTTGGAATTGCAGCAAACGCAAACAACTTCTCTCTCACAAATGGTTCTGTAACTAATGCTCATCTTGCAGGTAGTATTGCTAATTCAAAACTAGATGATATAGCACAAAGCAAGGTAACTGGATTAGTTACTGCTCTAAACTCTAAGGTTGAGAATCTTGGTGATTTGAGTATAACTGCATCTGCTTCTGAACTTAACATATTAGATGGTGTAACAAACGTAAGTGCTACTGAGATAGGATACTTGGATGGAGTTACATCATCAATACAAACTCAATTGAACGCTAAACTCTCTTCATTGGCGGTTACAGGATTAAGTGATATTTCTAACTTTGACACTAGTATAGACAGTGGAGCGTCAAACAGTGGATTAGCAAGCACTCTTGCAATTAAGAACTATGTAGACGGTAAAGCCACTGTTGATACTACTTACTCACTAACAACCGCAGATGGAACAGATACCAATGGGGATGATGACCCCACATTCAAGACAATCAATCTCGCTGATAACACAAGCGGTTCAGGTAGTGTAGTTCACTTGGCGGTAGGAGCAGGTCTTGGTATCTCAAGAAATGCTGCCAACAATACACTAACATTAACCAACACTGGTAGTTCTTTAACAAAAGCAACGCTAACACCTATTCTTGCTTCTTACAATGGAACAGATACATTGAACATAGGAGATACAGATAACGATACTACTGTAAATATTCGTGGTAATCTAAATGTCTTGGGAACTACAACTACTGTAAACCAAACTGAGGTTAATGTTCAGAACGCCTTTGTCTTTGAAGGTGCTAGTGCTAATGACTATGAAACCACTTTGACAATTACAGACCCTACTGCTGATAGAACAATTACTCTACCAAACATAAGTGGAACATTAATCACTTCGGGAGATACATCAACTGTTACTAATAGCATGATAGCAAGCACTGCTATTACTAGTGCTAAACTTGCAAGTAACTCTGTATTGACAAGTAAGATAGCATCTAATGCAGTAAGCACTGCAAAGATTGCCAATGGTGCAGTAACATCTGACAAGTTAGCAGGGTCTTCTGTAACTACTGCTAAACTGGATGATGGCTCAGTTACCGTAGATAAGGTAGATGGTGTAACTTCCTTTGGTAGTGGGAGTATAATCAGTTCTGCTGAGAGAACTAAACTAAGTGGAATAGAAACTTCTGCTGATGTTACTGATGCAACTAATGTTGCTGCCGCCGGAGCAGTAATGGATTCAGATTTCAGTTCTAATGGATTGATGAAAAGAACAGGAGCAGGTAGTTATACTGTTGATACTAGCACATATCTCACTTCTTTAGCAGTTACAGGACTCTCAGATATCAATGCCTTTGACACTGATTTGAGTAGCGTTAGTGCATCCCATGACAGTTTGGCTTCTGCTAAGGCAATAAAGGCATATGTAGATTCTAATGCAGGTGGTGGAGGTTCTTTCAACTCCTTCTATCTACTTGATGGAACGGGAACAAGCGTAAACGTCACTGATGGAAAGTATGTTCAATTTACACAAGGAACAGGAATAACTGCGTCATGGACTGATACTAACAGTGGTGCATCAGGCGACCCATTCGATATTACACTCACAAACACAGGTGTAACATCTAATGTTGCGGGAACAGGAATAGGTGTAAGCAGTGCTACTGGTGCAGTAACAATAACAAACACTGATTTGGGTTCTTCACAGAACATATTCAAGACAGTAGCAGTTAGTGGTCAATCTAACATTGTTGCAGATTCCAACAGTGATACTCTCAATTTCGTTGGCGGTACAAATGTAACAATAGCAACTGATGCTTCTACTGATACAATTACAATCAACGCTGCTGATACAAATACTCAGATTAGCCAAGAGCAAGTTGAGGATTATATTGCGGGTCTGCTTACAGCAGGTAGTAACATAACTCTGAACTATTCTGATAACAATGCTTCGGCAGGTACTCTTACAATAGCCGGAACTGCTAACGATAATGTATCCGTTACAAATCTAAAATCTGCTCTTAACTCAGATTTCGGTGGGGATTTCACCATTGGTAATCAATCAGATGATACTCTAACAGTTAGTGGTTCTCTTACTGTTGGGGCTGATTTGATTGTCAGTGGAGATACTGTAACTGTAAACACTTCAACCCTAACAGTAGAAGACCCGTTGATTTCTCTTGGAAAGAACAACTCTGCTGATTCTGTTGACTTAGGATTCTATGGAAGATACAATGATGGAAGCAATATTAGATACAGTGGTTTGTTCAGAGATGCTTCTGATAACGACAAGTGGAAGTTATTCTCATCAACAGGCAACTCAAATGCAGAACCAACAAGCACAGTAAATACAACAAGCGGTTTCTCATTAGGAACATTGGTCGCTTCTACCTTTGAAGGTGGTTTAGTTGGTAATGCAACTACTGCAACAACATTGGCTACTGCACGAACAATAGCAGGTGTGTCTTTTGATGGTTCAGCAGACATAGCATTGCCTTTGAACAACTTAACAGGAACACTTGCAGTTTCAAGAGGAGGAACAGGATTAACTTCTATTGCTTCACTATTGAACAGTAACGTGTCATTAGCAGTTGCAGACTTGTCTGACATTGCTTCTCTTGATACAGATATTAGCAGTGTTAGTTCTAATGATGATACTCTTGCTTCTGCTAAGGCTATCAAAACATATGTGGATGCTCAATTTGCAGGTGCAGGTTCAGGAGATATGACTGGTGTTGATATTACCGCAGGTAATGGTATCAGCGTAACTCAGAACAATGTATCGAGCGGTAATTACACTGCAACTATTTCGGCATCAGGAATAACCACTGCACAGTTAGCAGATTCGGCTCTACAAACAAGTTTAGAATCTTTCAATGACAATGATACAAGTTTGATGACTTCCGCCGCCATTGAAGATAAGATTCTATCATATGGATATGGAACAGGTAGTGGTAATGGGGACATAACCAGTGTAGTTGCCGGAACAGGTTTGAGTGGAGGAGCAGATTCGGGAGATGCAACACTAAACTTAGACTTCTCTGAACTAACTGACATGACTGGTGATATTGCCGGAACTACTGAGTTTATTCTACAAGATGGTACTACTGAATCAAGAAAGGCTGCATCTGAAATAAAACTGTCTTACTTCAATAATGATGCTAATTGGAATAACTACGTTCACCCAACAGGAGCAGGTAACAATCACATTCCAAGCGGAGGAGGAGCAGGTCAATTCTTGAAATACAGTTCTAGTGGAACTGCTACTTGGGCTACTCCAAGTTATACAACAGAAGAACAAGTAGAGGACTTTATCGCCGCAATGATTACTGCGGGTAATAATATTGCATTAAACTACGATGATACGGCAGGGACATTAACCATAGATGCAACAGACACGAACACTTTCAGAACAGTTAGATTGACTGGCGGAAGCATATTAGGAGGAACAGAAGTTCTATCTTTCACTGCGGGTAGCAATATATCTCTAAGCGAAAGTGGCGGAGAGATAACAATTGCATCTTCAACTCTACCTTTGATAGATAGCGATACAATGTCAGGGGCTTCTGCAACTAATGTTGCCTCTGCTGAGTCAGTAAAAGCATATGTAGACACATCAATTTCTAATTTAGTTGATGGGGCAGACACCGCATTAGATACTCTAAATGAATTAGCAGTTGCTTTGCAGTCTAACGATTCTGATATCACTGGAATTACTACTGCTCTTGGCAACAGACTAAGAGTTGATACAAACAGTCAGGGATTAACTGCTACCCAACAAGGATACGCATTAGACAACTTAGGAATAACCGCATCGTTAGCGGAGATAAACATACTAGCCAGTGGTCTATCTGCTTCTGATATACCTGAATTACCTGCTAACAAAATTACTAGTGGAACATTAAGTCAGAACACTACTGGAACTGCGGCGGGTCTATCTGCAACATTAGCAATAGGAAGTGGAGGAACAGGAGCAACTACTGCATCCGGTGCGAGAACCGCTTTAGGACTAGGAACGGCATCAACACTATCCGGTACAGGTGCGGTTGCTGATGGTAATGCAGGTTTAGTAACGGGTGATGTGGTTTATGATTACATTGCCGCACAAGGATTTGGGACTGGTTCAGGAGATATAACGGCAGTAACAATACAGACAGATACAGGTTCGGGTGCTAAAGCATCAGATACAAGTGGTTCTGCTGATTTCATATTACAAGGAAGCACTGGAACAGATGTTACAAACAGTGGAAATACAATTACTGTTGGTCTTGATTTATCAGAGTTACCAGATGGAGGAGATGATGTTGTTGGTAGTGCAGACGAACTAATTTACTTAGATGACGGAACACAGAAGAGAAAACTCATCAGTGAGATTAAACTAAGTCAATTCAACAATGACGCTAACTTTAACAATTACCAACTCTCTAACATTGTAAACAGTGGAGCATACGGAAGTTCATCTAATCCTATTGTGCATTTAGTCACAGTAGCAAGTAAGACATCTGCTCATCCTTACAACGGAGATGGTAGCAGTTCTGCATACTTCTTAGATGGAATAGAATCACCAGTTCTCACATTAAATGGCGTAGATTCTGTAACTAGTAACTCAGAATACTATTACAGATTCCAACAAACAGACAGTTCTAACACTGGACACCCTCTTAGATTCTACTTAGACGCAGATAAAACAACTCCCTATACAACGGGTGTAACAACTGCGGGAACTGCGGGAAGTGCAGGTGCTTATACTCAAATCGCAGTTACAAAGGATACTCCTAACATACTGTATTACCAATGTTCTGCACATGGCTACATGGGTAATCATGTAATAGTTGCAGGTTCAAACAAGATAAACAATAACGATGCTCTAATCAGTTTCCCAACTACTACTGGAACATTGGCTCTATCAGGAGCAAGTGTGGATTACTCACAACTCACTGGAACAATACCTACATGGAATCAGAATACAAGTGGAAGTGCGGGAAGCCTATCTTCTACTTTAGCAGTATCAAGTGGTGGTACAGGACAAACAACTTACACCGATGGACAACTGCTCATAGGAAACGCAACTGGTAATACATTATCAAAAGCAACACTGTCTGCCGGAAACAACATAACAATCACTAATGGTGCGGGTTCAATATCTATTGCGGGAACTAATGACGATGTTTCAGTTGCTAACTTGAAAACAAGATTAGCAGGTGGATTTGCTGATAATGCAGTTTCTATTGGAGATGCAAATGATGTTGTCACAATTCCGGGTTCTTTGGTTGTCACTGGAACTACTACAACGGCTAATGTAGAAACTACTACTGTAAGTAACGGTGTTATCTTTGAAAGTAATGCAACAGGTTCACACACAGATAAAGAAACAAAATTGATTGGGGCAACTGGATTAACTTCTGATATTACTATTACTCTACCTAATGCAACTGGAACATTAGCAAGAACCGCAGATGTAGCATATTCATCTGCAATTAGCGCAGGTAATGATGGTTTAGTTCCATCAGCCGGAACTGCTGGTCATTACTTAGCACATGATGGGGCATTCGCTCAAATCGCTTATTCACAAATAAGCGGAACACCGACTATTCCAAGTGGTAATGCTATTATTGATTGGACAGGTCAAAATGCAGGGACAATTGATGCTAGTAACATACCAACGTTAAACCAAAACACTAGCGGTAATGCTGCGACTGCGACTGCCCTTGCCGGAAATGCAAATGCTAATGTTGTATATGCAGGGCCAACAACAGGTAGTGCCTCCGCACCTGCATTTAGAGCATTAGTAGCGGCAGATATTCCTGACTTATCAGGAACATACTCTACTACTGATACAGTAGATATGGGTGATGGTTTTATTGTTACTGCTACAACTGCGGGAACTAACTCAACAATAACAGAAGGAGATACACTAACAATAGCGGCGGGAACAGGAATATCTACAACTGCTACATCTGATGGAACAATAACCATAGCAAACACATTAACATCTAATGCTACACATACAGGAGATGTAACAGGTGCAACATCATTAACAATTGCTGACGATGCAGTAACTTATGCAAAGATGCAAAATGTTTCTGCTAAAAGTAGAGTGTTAGGTAGGATAAGTAATGGTGCAGGTAATGTTGAAGAATTAACAGATGTAAACCTTAGAACAATAATAAATGTTGAAGACGGTGCTGATGTTACTGACACTGCAAATGTAAAGACTGCTCTTGGTGCAGCCATGCCGGATAATGCTCTGACTATTGGAGATGGAAGTACCGCAGTTTCAATTCCGGGTAATTTAACTGTAACTGGTACTGTTACTACTAACAATGTAGAAACTGTAAGCACAAGTAATGGTGTTATCTTTGAAGGTTCTACTGTTGATGATAGTGAGACAACATTAGTAGGTGGTAATCCAAGTGGGTCTAATAATGATATTACAATTACATTACCTAATACAGCAGGTACTTTAGCATTATCAGGAGCATCAGTAAACTACAATCAATTAACAGGGACAGTACCAACATGGAATCAAAACACTACTGGAACAGCAGCAGGTCTTTCCTCGACATTAGCAATTAGTAGTGGTGGAACTGGTGCTACTTCTGCTCCTATGATTGGTGTAATTACTGCGGCAGACCAAGCGGCGGCAAGAACTGCATTAGGATTAGGCAATATGGCGGTGGAAAATGGGGTATCAGAGAGTGATTTGAACATAAACTCCCCAACAAACGATTATGTTTTGACTGCTAATAGTGGTGCAGTTCATGGTTGGGAATGGAAATCACTTGGTAGTATTGCTGGAAGTGGAATAGGATTAGGTGATTTATCTGCGGGAGATACTACTGCTTCCGGTAGTGGAGGTTCATTAGCATACAATAGTAGCACTGGGGCATTTACTTTTACTCCGGCTCTCAACATAGCAGGTAATGCGGCAACATCATCTTCTTGTACTGGAAATGCTGCTACTGCGTCTACTGCAACAACTAGTGAGAAACTAGCAGTTACCGCTAATAACACTACTAATGAAACAGTATACCCAATATTTACTGATGGAAATGGTTCAGCAAAGGTAGCAGAAACAGACTCAGGATTAACATATAATCCGGCAACAGGAATTTTAACTACTGCAAGCCTAATTGCTCAATTTAACGGAGGAATATCAGGAAGCGGAACTGTATCTGCTACATTATTAACATCTACTAATGCAACTGTTTCTTCTAATCTGTCTGCACCACTTCTTACTAACGATAATGCAGTGGCTATCACTACTACTGGAAACAATGGTAATATTTCATTAAGTCCACATGGAACAGGGCAGATTAGAGAAAAGGGACTAAAGACGAAGACTGGAACATATGTCGAAACAAGACATCCCGATACTGGAACACCTGCTGCAAATAATGCAACTTATGCACAAACACATGGTATAACTAAAGTTCAAGGAAGTCAAAGTCAATTCGGTACAATTGGTAATGGTTCTGCTATATCAGTTACAGGTGTATTACCGACTGGTTCGGTTACAAGTGGTAGTTGTGGATACAGAGCGATAAGAGGAACTATTCACCTAGATGCAGGTTTAACAAGCAACAACTTTGTAATGACTCAAGACTTTATCGCAAACGCAAGAACTGGTAATGGAGGATTTACATTTATATCATATGGTATGGTCTTTGATGGACAAACAGACCCACCATTTGAGATACTATGGGATGAAGTTGGTACAGATGATATGCCGTTGAAGATAATCAATAAGATGGGAACTTCTACAACAAACACACTAAGAGTGTGGTGGGATTTGACTTTATTCCCCGAAGTCTGATAAACTAATATGATATGCGAGATATAGGACATAATGGACAGTGAAATTATGGTGATGGTAAATGGTAACAGATGCTAATTTTGTAGTGAAGAAAGGACTTAACGTTCAAGATGGAGATATCTCCATAAAAGGAAGTAACAAAGAACTCAGATTTTATGAGGGTTCTAACTATGTAGGGTTTGAAGCCCCTGCTCTTTCTGCCAATAAGATATGGGTTTTACCTGCCGCCGATGGTTCAACTGGTCAAGTGTTGAAAACTGATGGTAGTGGTAATCTTGGTTGGGTTACTGCGGGTGATGCTACATTAGCAGGTACTCAAACATTTACAGGTGCTAAGACATTCTCAAGTGATGTTAACTTAAATGATGCGGGACTAACCATAAACGAACAATATGGAAGAATCCATTTCAAGAAAGATGCGACTACTAACTTCGCCAATAATTATGCTATTTTCTTTTACAACACTAGCGACCAAATCAAAGGAGCATTGAACTTTAATATATCAGGTAGCAGACTTGGTTTTAATGCAAATGGAGATTACCAACTATATCTTCAAGATGGAGTATTTTATCCAGTGGTTGATAACGATGTTGATTTAGGAACTTCATCTCTTAAGTTCAAAGATTCTTTCTTTGGATTGGTTGATGCTGAAAACTTCAAAATAAATGGTGGTCAAGGTTCTGATGGAGAGGTGTTGACTTCGACAGGTTCAGGAGTTGCTTGGGAAGCCGCAGGTGGTGCTTCTGCTATTGGTGGCTTAGATGACGTAATGATGGACGCAACCAACTTCGTTGATGGTCTTCTCATTCAAACAGACAGTGATGGTTCAGCACCAACAACAGGAACACTAAATAGTGCAACAGGGAACATAGGATTAGGTCACACTGTATTTGAGGATTTGACTGAAGGTGATTACAATATTGCCATAGGATACAAGGCTGGACGCTCAATTACCACTGGTTCAGATAACATTGTCATAGGAAGTAACCAGTATGGCACAGATACGGCTCAGACAGGTAGTTACAATGTTCTCTTAGGTGGTAGAGTCGCTGAAGATTTAGCAGCAACTAATTACAATACTATGGTAGGATATGGTGCAGGTAGTAATGCTTCTGGTAACTTTGCTCACTACAATACTATGGTTGGTTATTCAACAGGGAATTACGTAAATACATCTTATTCTACTGCATTAGGAGCAAACGCATTAGGAAGACTAAAAGGAACTAAAAATATAGCAATAGGTTATAATGCAGGGCCACAAGGAACAAACTCTGATGGTGAAAAGAATATTATTATTGGAGTAGAGACAGTTAATGCTTCTGCGATTGTTGGTGACGGTAACGTAATGATTGGTAAAGGAGAGTTTGCATCATCAACAGGAGATAACCAATTACAAATTTCATCAGGAACAGGAACAGTTGATTGGATTAAAGGTAATTCATCGGGTGTTGTTGATTTTCCTAATGGGTTAACAAGTGGTGGTTCAGCAGTTGGTGGCGGTATAGCAAGTTTAGCCGCAGATACTACACCACAGTTAGGTGGTGATTTAGATGTTAATGGTAATGAACTTGTATCAACTTCAAACGCTAATATTGCCATCACACCAAATGGAACAGGGAAAGTAATCATTGGGTCAACAACATCACAACACGATACTCTATCGAAGTTCACTATCAAAGGAAGTGATGCAGGGATGCTCATAGAGAAACATGATGATGGTTCAAGTGGTGGCCCTACTCTTGCACTTTACAGATACTCTGCATCTGTTGCTGATAGTGATTTGATTGGTCAAGTAAACTTTAGAGGTGAAGGTTCTACTGGTAATCCATCAACATATATGTCTTTGAGAACAGAGATAGAGGATACCACAGAAGGGTCAAAAGATGGTAAGTTAATTGTTAGAGGATTGAAAGCAAACAGTCAAACTGATTTCATGTCAGTTGGTTCGACTGGTGTAGAGTTTGAAGGTGGTGCAAAGGTAGGCGTTGTTACTGATGTAACCATAGGCTCAGGCACAAGTGGAACAACAACAGGTTTCAGACTCGGTGCTAATCAAGAAGCAGGTATGGTTGCGGGAGAAGTTAGTAGTCAATCCACCGCTAATGATGGATATATTGAATTGATGAACATGGATTTAGATTCGTTAACTGGTTCAAGTGGTTTACAGACAATAGAACTAACAGTTCAGATAGAGGATGAAACTAATGAAGAGGTAGAATCCTTCAAAGCATTAGTTCAAGCATCAGAAAAAACAGTATTGGGAACTACTGCAAGAGCAGTTAACTTTACTGAGTGGGCTATATTGTTTGATGGTGCTGCAAGAATAGGAACACTGGCAGCAGATTATGATTCAAGTGATGATACTATTAGAATAAGATATCAAAATAAACAGGGTTCAACTGCAACCTTAACTGCAACCTTTTACGCAATTACAATGCAGAATAACACATGAGGTGATTAAATGGCAAGGCAACCTTTTAGACGAACAAAAAGTGATGGAACAATTGATGACGGAACAGGTGGAGGGGGCGTACCCGGATATAAGACAGTAGATTTGGATGCAACCCATAATCACTCATTTCACAAATCCTACGGTGCTTTTGGTGTAGATGGACAATCAACAGGTTATACCATGAACTTTTTTACCTCTAATAACTCATGGCATGGCTATCCTTTTGTTATGCCTAAAGATGGAACATTAGATTCTATTGTTCTTCAAGTTTCAACGGCAGGTGCTTCGGGAGATGAGTTATCCGTAGCAATTTATCCAAGTGATGCTAATGGTAATCCCGAAGGTGAAAGTGCTATTCTTCGTAAAACAGATGTAGATGTGTCATCTACTGGATATAAGACAATAGATGCCGTAGCGAATGCTACTGTTACCGGAGGAGATATTTACTGGTGGGCTTGTTGTCCAAAGTTCGGAACTTTTCCCGGCACTTGTAAATTGAAAACGTCAATAGGAGGACTACCTAATTTATCCGGTAAAATAACAGGAGGTAGCACTACCACAACTCCATTTTCCGGTGTTTCAAGATGGGGAACATTCACTGGCGACCCACCCTCAACATTCGCATCAGGGAGTAGCGGATTACAATACAAAGTGGGTTCTCCAACTGGTAGATACATATTGTTTAATTTGACTTATACATGAGGTGATGAACATGGTAGAGATAAGAAATGAAAGATACAAAGCAGACGGAACAGTAGAAGTAGAAACTTTAGATATAACTATAACATGGGATGAGATTTTTATTGAAAGAGAAGTAATGATGAAGAACACTGATTCATTTGTTCTTCCCGATAGAGGACTTACAGACTCTCAATTATCAGACATCCAAACTTACAGACAAGCATGGAGAGATATCACTGATTATGATACTGCTGATGAGGCGTATGGAAACTTACCAGTTCTACCTGATTGGGTGTTAGAGAATGAGTTAGTAGGTTAATACTAGTCTTCTATGTCTTCAAATATTTCAGTTACGCACCTGACGAACATAGCGCATTTAGAAAATAGTCTTTCTGTTATGTTTACCCCCCCTTATTAGTGTATATTTTTTGTTGTAAAATGAACTCACAGACGAATTTTGCTCCACGCCCAAAGTCCTTTAATTAGAGAGATTAACAACCAAATCCCTCCAATTGTGCATCCCAATAGTCCCAATCCCAATCAGGATTGTTACATCTGAGATTATCTAATTCGCTATTATCCCTACCGTTTTTAACACCCAATACCAAGCCCTCGTAAGTTCTACGCTAATACCGTCATCTTCCATCCCGCATCAACTGGTGTAGAAAATACACCGGAGGTTAATTTACTTTTTGTGGTAAATAGTCAGTTGTTGCTATTAATCACATAATAGGGAGTATGCGAAACTTGAGGGGTCGAAATTTTTGCATAAAAAAAAATTGGCCCTATGGCCGGATTCAATTATCCGACCATAAGGCTTTACATTCCCTACATTGCCATATCTTGATTTGCTCAAGACTACCAACATAAGTTCCTTTGATGCGTTTTGCAATAGTTGGTTGATTGCAGAATCTACAAGTTTCTCTGAGAGCCATCTCTCTGCCTCTCTTCTTCAATCAACTTCTCCATATACTCTTCAATACTTTCTTCGGAATACTTACTGTTTCCAAATGCAGCAAAGAAGAGAAGAGAAATTACCAACACAAATACAAACCATGCTAACCATTCAAACGGGGTCATTACCATTCCACCTCCAATGTCTTTACGATTTCTTCGTCAAGGGAGAATCCTTTAACCGTTTTGTTAGAAACCCCATGTTTCCATAGGTCATAGACCAATTCGCAGTCTTTTAGACAATATTCTGCTACTTCGGAATAACGACCTGCTTTCCAAACTATTGGAGCATCTGCACTATCCATGATTTTATCGCTACCCAATGTATGTTGAACTAAGTTAGAAAGAGAATATCTCTCACCGTGTTCCTTAGAAAGTATTGCACTGGTATCAATGTATGACTCATTATCCAAATACTTCTTGATACAATATATATCCATAGCATTCTTCAAAACAGGTAAGTCAAAGTTACGAATATTGTGACCCAAAAGAACTCCTCCTTTTTGGAAGTGTTCATCTAAATCAAACTTCAAATCAGATAATGGTTTAATCTGAACATTGCTTTTGGCTAAGTCATCTACCGCTTTGTCAATGTATATCGTTCCCTTGTCACCATCCCATGTGCAAACAGTTGATACGAGAAACATATGGGTATTGTCCCATCCTCCAATCTCATAGGAGAAGTTCTTTGTTTCTAAGTCAATTGCTAGGACAGACATTACTCATCATCCTTGTTTGATGCAGTCCATATAGATGCTATTTTATCTGCTTCCGATTGTTTTGGGTTAGGCGAATCTTTGTGGTTTTCTTTTGTTAAGAATCCTACTA
>Ga0163111_10000730_pt1 | contig 19721 bp, 17 predicted proteins | sample CRUFie1St18metaG_FD_109645 | JGI IMG/M metagenome (GOLD analysis project Ga0163111, IMG submission 109645) | Marine microbial communities from the Costa Rica Dome - CRUD Field 142mm St18 metaG | ecosystem: Environmental > Aquatic > Marine > Oceanic > Photic zone | place: Costa Rica: the Eastern... | reverse complement strand
GCAGTTGCCATATCAAAGTTTCTAATTCTTGCGAAACCAATTTGTCCACTAGTGTTTTCAGTTCCAGGCGTTGCTGTTACTGCGTCAAAAAGTTTTACGATACCATATGGTTTCTGTGCGTCTGTTCCTGATTCGTTACCAAATTCAGGAAGACCATGTGCGTTTTTAACTTTTACAAAGTTACCAAGTCTAACTGGGGTTGAAGCACCTGTAAGACTTGCGGTACTTCTTGCCTTTTTAATTGGAATAGTAGAACCTACTGGTTTATCTACTTGGTGACCTTTAACATATGCTTTACCAGCAGAAGTTTTAACTACAAATTCATCTGCTAAACCACCATTAAGTGTTGAATATACACCACCATTAGTTCCGTCATCTAAATGTTCTTTAAGATTAGGTATAAATTGTCTTACAATAAAATCACCCGAAGTATCGAATGTTCTTTGTGCAAGTAAATTTTCAAATGCATTGTATTCAGGTCTCTGAATTGACAATTCCATGATTCCATTGTTAACTCTCATTAACTCAACAAAGTTTGAGTCTGTTGTGGAATCTATAAGATGTTTTGCTAAAGTTAATTCTATTTTTAATCTGTCAGCACCAGCGGCATTCTCATTGGAAGAACCCTGTGCATTATCAAATAGTGTAGCGTCCGAAGAAGAACCGACTAAAGATTCTGCAATTTCTAATCCGACTCTATAACTTGGTGCACCTGAATATTTTTCAAGTGTTATCATTTGTTTGTTAACTTTAACAAAAAACCCTCTAGTGAAAATAACACCGTCTTGTATTTCTGCTAATGAAGAACGTCCAACTGGTGTATGAGTTGAGTCCTTAATTTTTAATTCGTTATTATTACCTGCGGAAGCAGCTGCTCCGTTTGCGTCTATTGTGACTTCTTGAAGTTCTTCACCTGCGGAAAATCTAATAGAGTTATCTGCGTCAGTACCTGACTTATACATTCTAACAACGTATGTAACAGGGTCGCTTGAAGTTTCTGCGTATGAAGTAACTACCTGTGCAACTGCACCTGTAGTTTTACCTTGAAGATATTTTGTATCGAAAGTAGTTCTATAATTTTCTACACCAACTGTTCCTGAACTATTAGGATTTGAACTTTCTACTTTCACATAGATAACGTCCATGTCCACGTTAGATTCAGCACCAGTAATGATACTTCCCTCTTTGAACATGTGGTCACCAAATCGTTCAATTTGGTTTTGAAGAATAGATTGTCCTTGAGTTAACTCTCTTGCTTGTATCGGTCTACTTGGACGATAAAGTACCTTATGATACTTTTTATCTTCATCATAATCGTCATAATAAGGCGATACATTTAAGTCTACTTTCTCAGGCATATTTTTATCTCTGTTTAGTTATCAATTACATTTGAACAATAAGTTTGATATCTTCAATTTGGTCTGAAGCCCTAGATACCGCACCTCTGTTCTCTATGTAAATGATTTCACCCGAATGCGGTTGCACTTCGGGATAATCTGAATCAACTGCACTAACTGTTCCTATACTTGAAGACCCTAGGAATACATTGTTTGTTCCACTTGTTGCAAATGCAACTACTTCACCTTTAGAATTTTCTTGAGGTAAGTGGTAGACAAATTTATTAGATGTATCAATTGAAACTATAATACTTTTAGCGACACCAGTTCCGTTAGAAGAAGAACTCATAATAGTATCGTCTTTTGAAAGACCTGATACTGAACTCAATGTCATTTTATGCATTGCACTTAGAGTTGTGTCTGTTGAAACTGTAGTAGTGTCATCTTGGAATGGGTCTTGAATTAGACCAATTCTTCTAAAATCGTTATCGACTGGGAAGTCACCGCTTCCTTCTGCGAATTCTAATCTTGAGTTTACGATAACGTAGATACCACCTAGTTCTTCAACTGGGTTAGCACCGTGTCCATAAATTGGTGATATGATTGGTTTTACTACTGCACTTGTTGAAGGTGTACCGATACCTGAAATATCGTCAATGTTAATTGAAGCACGTCTGTAACCAGTTCCTTCGTCTGAACCTATGCTGTTTACAAAAACATGAGTTACCGCACCACCAGCTACTACAACTGATACTACCGCACCACTTCCGTCACCTGTTACTGCAACATTATTGTAAGTACCGTTGGTATATCCAGCACCACCATTAGAAACTACTACGTGGTGAATACCACCGTCTACAGCGGCTGTTTCTACGTCATATTGAGTTGAACCGTCATCTGCTCCAGCAGAACCGAATGCACCTAAGTCACCATTGACTTCTGTTTGTGCACCTAATGTTTTCACAGGAATAAAATCGTTTGTTACAAACTTGATAGTTTCAGAAGCAGAAACTGAGTACATGTATTTCCAAATGTAACCACGACCAGCGGCAGCTGAACTGTCGGCGACTGCAAATGGAGTTGTACTTGTTCCTGTAGGTTTAACTGTAGATGCGACTACGTTACCTGAACTATCTCTTCCTGTTCTTAGACATTTGTATACATTGTAATCATCAGTGATTACAAAGTACCTTGAGTCATACAAGTTATTTGAACTAGAAGCAGGAGATGTATTTGTTGCACTATAGTCATGTGCATATTCGTCATACGTTGTTCCTGTTGTCCAATCCCTTCTTACTAAAGCATGTGATACGTCCGAAGAAGTAATTTTCTTCATTGCTATCATATCAGTATATGCATTTACCATTTCTCCAATGGAGTTTGAGGGTGTTGGGGTTGTATCTGATGCGTCCCACTGTTGTGGTCTTCCTATAAAAAGGAATGTTGATGAAGCGGCTTCACCAAAATCTTCCTTAAACTGTCTCGCATTATGGATACGAAACTTTTCTGTTATTATTGCTGCCATTTGATTCTATCTCCTAAGATATAATGTATTTATACTTCTATTTATAACAACTTACTGTTATAATTATCTAATTTGTTCCCGATTTAACATACGCTGAGTAGGTTAAGTTAGTCCTATCCCTAGCGTGGTCGGAAAATTTTGGAATAAAGGTGTTAGGGAACAAAGTTTCCATGTCTTGGATTCTAAGTCCTTCGGGTTTTGAGACTTCACTCATGATAACACCTGTGCCGTCTTCTAATAAGAAGTCGTCATTATCTGTTTCGTCCTTGATATAATATGCGATATCATATACTTGTTGACCACTGATTATATTTAGGTCATTGAACGAAGTTCCGAAAGATACAAATGAAGAGGTTACAGCATTCTCACTGACACCTTCGACTACTAGTCTATCATCATTTTCCATACAGATAGAGAACCCGTCCTCTGTCTGCATATATCTTTCTACTAAATTCTCTCTGCTTCTTTCTGTTACAAAATAATCAACCTCTTCTATGGTTGTAGCAGATTCTAGACGCATATTGCTTCCGTCTTCCATTATCATTACGTCACCAAAGACACCTTTTACTTCTGCGTCTTTTCTAGGTTCCATTCTTATTTTACAAACAACCTCTTCTGCTTCCATTCTATCACCATTTTCCATAACTATAGTTTCTTCATGGTGTGGATTGACTGGAAGTGGTTTACCGTTACGTGTAGGTCGTCTTTCAGGCCCACCGTTTACATTTGTTTGTAAAACAAAGTATGGGTCAAAGGTTGCGTCACCACTTTCTAAAGATATGGTTGTTGGTATTCCATTTAATGTATACATACCGACTTGAGAACTAGCTGTATTCTTAGAAACAATTTTAAAAATGTTTATATGTCTATTTCTAATTGCGGAATCACCGTACTCAGTTCCTGGCTCAGTGATTGACCCACCTGTTCTTGGGTCTGTATTTTCAGCTGGTATCGACTCATTAACTAATGCAATCATTGGTGCGTATGCTAAGTCATGTTCTTCTGTAGACAATGAGTATATTTCAACTTCTTGTCTTTGTGCAGTTCTAGTTGCTAATTGAGGACTTGCCACTGCAGTATCGTCACCACCAGCATTGATAACAATAGTTGGTCTAAATCTTACATGGTCTGCGTCAGCAACATTCATAGAAACATTATTTGTTACCGCAACCTCACCAAAGAATATGTGACCTGCAGGGTGAACTAAATCTTTTACTATTGAACGGAACTTGTTAATACTCTCACCGATTCTTACAACATAAGAATGTGATTGATAGAATTTACTATCAGTAATAGACATTCCTGAAGCTGATAGAGCACCAGTATCACCTGTTGTTCCTTTGTTTATAAATCCTTCACCTGATTTTGTTCCTCTACCCGTAAATGGATTGAATGCATGAATCTTAAATGTTCCACCATTGGGAAATGTAACTGGTTCATTTTCCAAGAACATGTTAGTCATGTCTTGAACTTTAAGTAATTGTGTATTAGAGTTAAAGTCCAATACCCTTGCAGTTGAACCTGATACTGAACCTGTTATAATTGTATCTTTTGTTAGAGCAACACTTGGTGCGGATATCAATAAAGGATATGTTGAACTTTGAGCTACATGTGCGTCTGAGGTATATCTATTACCTTGTGCTTTGATATTAATTGTTCCAACTCTACCAATACTTTTTGAAAATGCAAATAGTTTCGCACCACTTCCCGAAGAAACGTTTTGTTGTAAGATTGTAGAAGTCGCACCACTTCCACCACCAGTTAAAGTTTCCCCTACTACAAATGAACCTGTATCTGTTGGTCTACGATATACTTCTAGTCTATTCTTTTCATTATTAACTAGTCCGATTACTGCTGTCGCCCCGCCAGCGCCCGTGACAACTTCTCCCTGAGTAAATGTTGACATACTCGCAGGATAAATGTATCCGCCTGGGCCACATATAGGTAATGTACTGTAACCACGTCCACCATTTATTAGAGTTACTTTTCTTATGTTTGAATTTGTTGTTTCAAGATTTACAGGCGAACCGTCTTCCAAAGTAATTCTCATATACTCTGTGTATATTTCTACTTGGTCACCATTACTCAATCCTGAATTAAATGTTAGTACACTTCCCTGTGTACTAAAACCTGTTGTTTGTTCTACGTCATTTACAAATACATGTCTGTTGTGGTCTTCATAAATTACTTGTTGTCCGTAATTATCGTAACCACTAAAAACTGTTTGTCCTGCTGTTGCAGTAAACTGATAGTACCCAAATCTTGTTCCTGCTTCTTGGAATAGTTCGTCACCAGCAGAACCAATCATACCAAATGCACCGCTACCGTTAGTACCAGTATTATCAAAGATAACTAAATCGCCACCTTCGTATCCTGAACCACTTGCTTCAATGTATACTTCTTCTACAGAACCTGTTTTTATACCCTCTACTACAGAAGTTGCAAGACCTACTTGACCCAATTGGTCTTTTGAACCTTGGAAATTAATATCGTCATTTATTGCATATAGAGAACCTATTGAAGCACTACTTGCTTCTAATAACAGACCACCACCGTCTTCTAGAAGAATGTCTCCGTCATCATCATGTGCAAGGTATACCGAAGAATCACTATCGTTAAATGTTGAAATGATACCCGATACTGTTCCTACTCTTTTTACTTTGGTATTTCTATCTAAAAGTTCTATCTCAGAACCTTCTCTAAATTCTTTACTTGCTACGTTTGTTATATCAAGTGAAAACAATGTATCAGAACCAACCACTGGGTATACAATGTTAACGATACCCTGTGCGTAAACAACTCCACCTTCATATTCAGTTATGGTATCTGTTGCTTGTGGTCTATCTTTTTCTATAGGGATATTAACAACCATTCTTCTTTCTGAAACATAAGAAGATTCACTTGACTTGATTGTATTATCGAATGGGTATGATACCTCTGCTTCCTGCCCGTATAGAAGTCTTAAAAGGAACTTTAATGAATCAGGTGAACCTTTCTTTTGATAAAGGTCTCTGATATGTTTTATTGTACTTCTCTTGTTTGAGTTCAAACTCGCATCAAGAGAGGGCATGAAATCTTTTTGGAAATATTCTAAGAATGCTTCCGTTGTTTTATCTACGTCTGAGTATTCTAAGATTTTATTATTTGCACGAATACTAGATTCTTTATATGTGGAAACAACACCAGTTTGTCCACTTGTTCTACCAGTTACGGTTTCATTATTTTTAAAACCTAAACCTGAAATAGTCTTAACGAATAATTGGTCTCCGTTAACGACATTAATTTTTGCAACTGCTTTAGATGTATTACCAACAAGATACTCACCTACAGTAAATGGGTCAGCGTCTTGTGATGGATTATCAACTGTTCGTTCTAATAGTATTTTATTATCTGCAGTTGTAGAAGGAGAGATGGTTGCAGTTTCATAAAGTAAACTACTCCCATCTTCCAATCCTACGTTATCAATAGTCGATTGACTTTTGAGAACTACCGTTTCATGTTCTAGAAACTCAAAGTACGCTTTCAGGAAGGCGACAAATTCTGGCGACTCTGCCTGAACAAAGTCGGGTACTAGACTATTAAGTCTAGGTAGTAATTTGTCAACCCCCTGAATTCCACTCATATTATGATAGTGTTACTGTACTATTAAAGTTTGCTAGAATGTACCAGTTAGAACCGTCCCAAATACAGACAACCGCTTCACCCAAAGCATTTTGAGAAATTTGGTTACTTGAACTTGTTCCACTTCCGAAACTAGTTACGGTAATGTTAGCCGCATGGGTAGATGCAGGTTCAGTTTTTTGGTAAATTACCTTTAACTGACCAACGTCTGTTCCGTTGTCTAACGTAAATGCAACATCACCTGAAGCACCTGATAAATCAATCGCAGTTGCGAAAGAAGAAGCAAGGTTACTTGCGGTTGCTGTTACGGTTGTAATATCGTCAACTGCTAAGTGAGTTGGGATATTTTCAAAAAGTTGAGCAATTGTCATCTTTTTGTTTACTGGCGTTCCGCCAGGGTTATCAACGATGTGAAGTAAATCATCACCACCAATGTCTGCGTCTGCTACTGCAGTTAACGCTGATATTTTCTTATCTGCCATTTGAATTTTCTCCTATTGTAATCCAATTTAATGGTAAACTACTCAGGGGACTCCTGACCACTTTATCCATGGTTAATAAGTCGAGGTTGATGTTGGAGTAAATCCTACACCAGCACTCGATTCACCGCTTGCAACGGTGTCCAATTCACTTGTGACCTTGATATCAGCAGAAGAGATATCGATTAACGAACCTCTTTTTGCAATAACATCATTTGAATTAGGTATTAAAGTGAAGTCAATCGTATTGTCTGAATTAACTGTTGAAGTTATGTTCAGAGCATTGATTGTTATTTTACCAGTACCGTATGCAATAGTACCCGCTTGACTATCTTGATAGACTCTTACAGAACCTGAAAGATAGTACCTACGAATATTACCTTCACCGTCATCATCAAAATACATGATGTTCGATGCATCGCCACTAATGTAAAATCCTGTTGTCGAAGTAATACCACCAGCATGTTTATTATGTCCACTGTGTGGGTTATACAACGGGTTACCAAAGTCTACTGTTAATCCATTAGTTTGACCTAGTAACAAAATCTTTTTCTTGAGTTTCAATCTCACGTTAGTTATATTTGATAGAATAGAACTATCAACATCATCTATAATTTTTAGAAGATTTGAATGTCTGAATATACTATCAAAGTTGTTAAGGTTATCTCTATCATATTTAATGATAGCGTCCTTAACCAAAGTTTCTAACTCACCACTTGTTAAATCTGTTGCCTTTTCATTGAATTTAAATACAGTTGAAAGCATAATCTTAATAATTTCAGGGTCTACTATTTCAGGTCTAACTGTGATTACGTTTAGTTTGTTTAGATTTGCTTTGACTTGATTTTTTTCTATGTCTGATAAGTAATCACTGTTCAAAGGTTTGATTGCAACAAAAACTTTACCATATTCAGGTGGGTCATTATCTTCTCCACCCCATACCGCTACTGCGTCTGCATTTGGATAATACTCTGATACTTTTGCTTTGTAGTCATTCAATGTTACTAATCTGTTTTGTGAAGAATAGAACTTTGTTGCTTTAAATTTAATTGACTCAACACTTTCTTTTTCCGCACCACCCTGTGCGATACTTGTAGTTACAACTGTTGAATCTGAGAAACCATTAATGTTATCTAAAAGACTAAATGTGTTTGCACCATTAGCATGAATCAAGTCTACAATTGTATATTGAATCGTAATGATATCTCCGTCATTTAATTCTTTACCGATACTACCGTCACCAAAATATACTTCTGTATATCCGTCTTCGTTTTCTTGCGTGAAATATACTTCACTGGTAGAAAGGATATTTGATATATCACTTGCAAGTGCATATGCTGTACTTGTACCACCTGAGTTTACAGATACAGTCATTGCACTTCTATCGATTCTAGGTTGACTTAATACAAATTTAGGATTTGCAAGTTGTCTATCATAAACAAAAACGTCACTTGCATTTGTTCCCTGTTTTAAATTTACGTTTGCGTAAGTAAAACTCTTTCCGTTTGGGTGAGGTGTTACACCTGAACTTACAACAAAGTTAAATGCTTTACCGTCATACTGAGTTGTAAATCTTGTTCCTGCTGGGATAGTCATATCGTTTGCACTTGGATATGTACCGTCTGCATTTCTTACGTTGTTCATGGTTAGGTCAATAATTGCTGTAGAGGCAGTTTCTGAAGCAGGAGTAAAACCTAAATCTTTTGCACGTGATACAACGTTCTTTCTCATTTGTGCGGAATCTAAGAATAGTTCTGAAGCAGCTATGTTTGTATTTACTGCCCCGATATGTGATGAATACGCAAGTAAGTCTATTAACATTGAAAGTGTTGAACCTTCAAAGTCATAATCCTTTAGACTATCTTGTCCTTTTAAATAACTTTTCAGATTTTGACTTATATCGTCAAAGTCTAAATCAGTTACATTTAGTGATGAACTTTTAACTGCCATTTAGTGTCCTCTATCTTGCCCTGTTAACAGTGAAATCTAGTTCCTGTCCTTGGGCGCTATTCTTTATGTTGTAGAAAATAGTAACGTTCATTTCATTTCTATCCGATACGTCACCTAGTAAGACTTTTACATTTTCTACTCTTGGTTCAAAGTCTTCTATAATCTTTTGAACTCTTTTTGCAAGTCTTCTTACTTTCCTATCTGTGTTTAATTCAAAAAGTTGATTCCTCAACGAAGACCCTAAACTTGGTTTGAAGGGTCTCTCATAAAAATTAGTTAGAACGATATTTCTAACTGCACGTCTGATAGCGTCTGTATCATATTTGATAGTAACGTCACCAGTAACTGGGTGCGGTTTAAACCTAAAATCTATATCTGCGTATAGTTTTGTTTCTGCAACGTTTTGTCCCTGTGATTTTAAGTCTGCCATACTTCTATTTATACAACCTCTCTAAATTTATGCATCAGGAATTGTGGTATCTGTTTGGACACCAGCATTAGCACCAACACCTGTATCTTTTGAGGTTGATTTGTGTTTATGTGTTGCAAGAGTCGGTGCGTTTCCAGCGTCTGTTGATACGTCACCAACTGAATGTGTTGTTCCAGTAATATGTACGTTACCGTCAACTGTTAAGTTTGTAGTCATAAGTGTTTCAGGTGAAGTGAATGTTGTATTACCAACCACGTTTGCATCTAATGTTCCGCCTATGTTTGCATTTACGTTTCCGTCTACCATTAAATCTGTATGTCCTGCTACGTAGATATCTGCATTACCTGTCGCTACTGCGATTCTAACATTACCCTTTTCGACAGACACGTCTACGTTACCACCGACAATTAGTTTATTGTCTTTTGCAACTACAGTATAATTATCATTTACAATTCTAGTTACCTCTGAACCATCAGGGTGTATCTCATGGAACGTTCCACTTCTATGTTCGATTGCCATTCTTTCTACACCAAGAGTATCGTCTATCTCAACGATATGTCCTGACTCTGTAGTCATGGATTTGTTATATGGATATACTGGTTTAGCAGGTGATACTGGGAATGCCCATTCCTCGTCTACTACTCTTTTCTTTGTATTGTCTGTAAAGATTTCTTTTGTGTTTACGTGTTTTAGATTCTCAACTTTATCGTCTACAACTTTTGTAAAACTTCTATGTGTATATGTTGCAATACCTGTTGTGTTATCATTTAAATCTGAAGCGTCATAGTATCTTGGATAGTAAGGTAAATCATCTTTGGTAAGTTCTACTTCTTCTATTGTTGAACCTGTTCCGTCATAGTTCAGCGTGAGAGACTTGACGTGTTTTGGTGCGGTATCTAATGCAGTAGTCAATCCAAAAGTTCTAGTCCTGTCATGCGTAGGTGTTTCCCCGTCTGGCGTCTCAGCATAGTCTTCTACTGTTAATCGTCTTGGGTCATTGAATCCGTCTTCAATCTTTCTCTGTATCAATTCGTCTTTGATTGTAATACGAGAACCCTGTGCAGGCATTCCAGCTGCTACACCAAGAACCACTGGGTCTTGCATGTAATCTTCGTCTCTCCAAAAACCGAATACCGTAGACCCTTCTACGAGACCGTTACCTCTTCCGAATCCTGAGAGTCCTGCTTCTGTTGTTGGAAGTAATACTTGCGCCCATGGTAAATCAGGTGTTGAGATTTGGTCTTTGACATGAGTATGTACTCCGTGTACACGCACACGCACACGGCCAATCTTTAATGGGTCTTGTCTGTCTTCTACTATCCCGTACCAAAATTTCATTTTATCTCCAAGGTAACATTGTCATACCAAGTTGATTCAAACCCAACTCTAATAATATGAATACTAATAGACATGGGCCTAATTGCCATGCCCACCAATGCCAACCCTCTAAACTATCTACCCATTGTCTGAGTTTACTGTTTCGTGCTTTATCATATGCACCACTATTTTCACCTATCCTGTTTGCCCAATAGTTTGGGTCTACCCAATTTTTAAGTGCCTTTAAAAATCTTATTATCATATTTCCCTCGGTGGTGCTGAATTATCTAATGGTGTGTAGTCTGCAATCTTCTTAGCATAACTTTCTTTCACGCACTCAACAAAACATTTTCCTACCTTATCAGCAGGAACACCGTTAACACATATGTCTGTAATTAAGTATCTATTGTCATTCATTTTGTCTGAAATATCTACACCACCCGTTGAAGATTGCGGTGGTGGTATATCTAATTGTATAACTGTACCTACACTTAAATCTGTTCTCATAGGTATTGTAATTATGATTCTATTCTGTTGTAGTATTTCTAACATTGCTCTACGTTCTAATTTACCAGTATCAACTTTAGCAGACCAACCTTTAAATGATTCTTCGGTATCTAACTTATCTGCATTGTCAAAAGAATGTACCATTTTAGTATCATAGATTTTTAACGAGTCATACTTATAACCTAGATTTGCGTCAACGTCTTTCTCTGTAACTGGCGGAGATACTTTTGCGTCCGTTACATTTTCTGTTGTAAATACCTTTTCAAAGACTTCATTCTCGTCACCTGTTCTAATTAACGGAAAACCTGATAAATGATTTTCTGCATTCCGATTGAATAGTTCGTCAATAGAATATAAGTCTATTTCGTCTACCTTTCTTATTGGGTCATAAGTTATTTGTGTTGACGCATACGCACCACCAATCATTCCTCTCAATGTATCTGCTCTTTGCGGAACTTCGATTGCTTCAATAACCGTATTAACACCACCGTCAGCATTTGCGTCCACGTCTGCAGTTTCTGTATCTGCCTGTCTTGAACCATATGAGAATTTAAGTGGAAACTCTTCCTGAAACATTTGGTCAATACTCTTAAAACAGAATCCACCGTTCAGTGTTTGGTAAAAGAACATACCATTTCTATATACTGCTTTGTCTTCTAATCCTTTATCTGCATTGTTGACTGTAAAGTCTATAAACTTATCAATCGTCCAGTTGGGTACAACCATTTGTTGATTGTCGGGTTTTGAATCTTCCCAATGCACGAACTCATCTATTTGCATATGTCCTTCATTAATAAGAACGTTCTGTAACATTTTATCATATGAACCACGCATGACTCTAGATACTCTAGTATTTCTAACAGTAAACATGCGTGGGTCACATACTTTTAAAACATAAGCTTGTGTTGATTGGTCTACTCTGTTAACTGCATTTATCTTATAGACTTTCAAGTCTCTGTCTATGGTAAACTCTTTGGAAGCTTCTTCTCCCATACCTTCAATTTGTTTGACTGCAATACGTATGTACTCGTCACCTGTAATTTTAAAATTCTTTAGCAGGTCAAGACCGTCTATGATATTGATATCACCTGTAACAAACTTATTGTAAATACTTTCGTAAAGACGAAAAGATAGGACAAGATTCTGTATGTCTACAGACTCGCCTTCTTGGTTTACTAGATTAATTGCGTCAATGGTGAATACACCACCCTGCATGTTTTTCTTTTCAGTCATTATACACTCATTACACGTTCAAACTCAGATACCACTCTTCGTATGAACTCAGGTCTGATAACTTTTATCTTTCTTCTCGCTTCGTTGTCTTCGTATTCTTTTTGATAATACGTTCTTGGTTGATAGGTTCCTGTAGCATTGTGATTATATCTAAAACCTTTATCGATTGCATCAGGGTCATAATAATATGCAATACCGTCTTGCCCGTCTTTAGCACTGCTAGGTGTAAAACTCTTAGTGCTACTCGTACCTGTAACCGCCTGGCTGGCCACAAATTTTCGCCCGTTTGTTGTTTCTACTAAAATTCTATTATAAGTTGGGTCAACTTTTAAAACTTTACCTTTACTTGCCCCTTGAGTTATGTCTTCACCAATTAAAAATTTAGAAGTCGAAGATACTATGTCTGTACTCGTAGACGCAACTAAGAATTGGCCAGGATATGTAGATTTCATATAATTTTCAAATGTAGAAGTATCCATATACCAATCATAATAATTAGTAATTTCATTTGCAAGAAATATTGTCCAGTGCAAATCGCCATTACCATATAACTTACTCGCAACTACATCGGGTCTTTCGCCTTCTTGGAGTTCATAAAGTGTGTAATCAATTACTTGATTAAGTTGTGTTCCTTCTAACTTTGCTTTACGAAAAAAGTCTTTGATTGTAACAATCTTTCCATTACTGAGTTTGTATCTTACTTCGGGAAAGTTCTTAAATAGTTCGTTTGCCATTAGTCTCCTCTCGTCCTTTCGTCTCTGATACTATAATCAGTAGGTGTAATACTCTTATCACCGATTGGTGAAATTTGTTGGAAGTTTTCTTGAGTAACAATTTTAATTTCCGTAAAGTCTACTTTCATAGCAGACTTTGTTGGTTGACCGTTTTCAAAGAAACCTAATTCTGTATCTCCATGTTGGATATCACAAGCAGTACAAACCATAGGCATAAATCCGTCTAGTCTTTCTGCGATTGGGCCATCGAATGATACGTCAAATACATTTGGATAGTTAAAGAAGTTTTCGTTTTGTGTTGTTTCAGACGTACCAAAAGTATCGGGTAACATTGCAGTTCTAAAATAGTACATAATTTGTTGTACCATATCTGCTTCTTCCTCTGAACGTGGATAGAATTCATACTGAAATGAGAAAGAACGGAAACCTATTCCTTCTAACATTTGTTCTTCCATAGGGTTAGTTGCTCGGCCAGAATTAAAGTTTACCATATCACCTGTAGCAGAATTCATAAGTTTGTTTACAGCAGCTCCTGCTATGTTTTTAATTTCACCAGCGAATTGTTCCAGTGAACCACCTTCACCAAAAAAGTCTCCTGTTTCTCCACCGTCAAATGCAGACATGATTCCACGAATGCCTGGCCCAAATCCTTGAGTCTTATAGTTGACTACAAAGTTACTTGCTAAATGTTCGGGTCTAAGGTACAATGCTATTTCTACGTTATCTTTTGATAGTAAATTCTTTCCATTCTTCCCGTCTCTTGCTTCACGTGCCCTAGTTTGGAAAACAATGTAGTTGTCTAGTTGGTCATACAGTGGATAAATTAAATCTATATCTGCAGTTGAAGGTGTTGACTTTGCAACTGCCTTGCCTTTGTTTCTTGCGTCAAGGTTTTTTTCTAATGAAGACCTTCTTTTCTCTAAAGTTCTTTTAGCTTCTTCAGCTTGTTCACCTAATTGGTCTAGTACGGTTGTCTTATCAATGTTTTTGAGTTTGGTTTTGATACCTTTTACAGACTCTACAGCAGACTTTGCTTGACTGACTTTATCTAATAGTTTGCTTATTGCCATAAATACCTTCGTTAATTATTAATTGGTAATATATCTATTTATGTCTTACAGTGGCAAGTTTAAACCTAAGAACTATAAAAAATATAAAGGAAACCCTACGAAAATCTTCTATCGTTCATTATGGGAACGAAGATTCATGGTGTACGCTGATTCAAACCCTAATATCATTGAATGGGGTTCGGAAGAAATAGTCATTCCTTACATATCACCCTTAGATAGGAAACCTCATAGATACTTCCCTGACTTTTATATCAAGTATGTAAATGCTTCGGGACAGACTGTACGGGAAATTATAGAAGTCAAACCTAAGAAACAACTTAAACCGCCTGCAAAACCTCAACATAGAGTTTCTAAGAGATATCTTATGGAAGCACAGACATATGCAGTCAATCAGGCAAAGTTCAAAGCAGCTGAATCATACTGCAAAGAAAGAAGATTAAAATTTAGAATATTAACGGAAGACCATTTGACTTAAATGCATAAATAGTTGTATGGGACAACTATTGGACGATTTACAAAACGAGAAACCTGCTGAACTAAGAGCAAGAAGTATCGAATCCATGAACTGGTTCCGTAATAATTTAAGACAGATAAGAGTGCGGTCTACTTCCTTAATGGACGAATTTGATACTGAGGGAGCGCTTCAACTAGGACAAATGTATATGTTCTTTTATGACGCAAAGACACAGGACAAACTCCCATACTGGGACTACTTTCCTTTATGCATTCCTATTAAGAGATATAAAACAGGTTTCATGGGATTGAACCTACATTACTTAGCACCAAGATATAGAATTAGATTACTGGACGCTATGTATGAGTATGCTTCAGACGGTGTATTTGATATCAATTATAGATTGGTAAAGTCAGTCGGAAAACTAAGGTGGGCAAAACCATGTGTAAAACAATATCAATATGGATTCTTTAAGAGTTACATAAAGAAAATAGACTCTGAATATTATGATTTGATATCCATGTTACCAACAACCAAATTTAACGTGAATGCGAATACAGTATACGCAGAATCACTAGGAAGAATTTAATGGCATTAAAAGATTTAGTAAAACAAGGTGTTTCTAACTTTTTAGGCGGAAACGACAAAGGAACTGGAATAGATAGGTTCAAAGCAAACTTTGATACAGGTGCAAGAACAAATAGATTTCAAGCAGACTTTTTTGGCCCACAGGGATTATCTTTAGAAGGGTTGCGTTGTGACTCTGCTTCATTGCCAGGCAGAACAATTGAATCAACTCCATGGGCAGAATACGGACAAAAAAGACAAATGCCTAATGCTGTTAATGACGGTGGTGAAACAACATTCTCTTTTTTCTGTGACCAAACATTCGCTGACAGATTAATAATTGAAGCATGGCAGACTTTAGTATACACTGCTGGTGAAGGTACTCAATTACAACCTACCTTCGCATACTACAATGATTACATAGGACAAGTTGATATAACACAATACAGACTTGACGGTAACTCTGCATTGAAATATAAGTTATATGAATGTTATCCAAAATCTTTTGACGCAATGGCATTAGACTCAAACACTCCTGATGGTATATTAAAGTTTGGGTGCACCATTGCATATCGAGGGTGGGAAGTAGAATATACTCAACCACCTGAACTATCAGGACTAAATAAAGGAAGGAGAGCACTTAATGCTGTCATGGAAGGACTATCAGTCGCTTCTAGATTTGGTGGCAAAGGTGATAAACTTCTTGGAAAACTGACTTCACTGGATACTAATCTTGGTAAGATTAATAATGTATTCGGTAGAGGCGGTTAATTTTTATTATTTGAGGAAATAAATTATGGCATTACCAATACAAAGTGCACCTACTTATAAGTGCACCTTGCCAAGTGACGGACGTGAAGTAACATTCAGACCGTTTCTTGTTAAGGAACAAAAGGTTTTAGTAATTGCGAAAGAGGGTGAAGACCAAAGTCGGTCACTTGCTTCTATAAAGCAAATGATTAAGGCAGTAACATCATTCGAGGAAAACGAATGGTTGGACGTTGAAAAACTTCCTATGTTTGACATTGAATATCTGTTCATTAAAATTAGAGCAGTATCAGTTGGTGAAACAGTTAAGGTTAATCTGCCTTGTAAAGACAAGGACTGTAATGGAAGTGGAGAGGTTACAATAAACCTTGACGAAGTTCAAGTAACTAAGTCAAAAGGTGTTGAACCTAAAGTTATGATAAACGACAACTTGGGTGTTGTGTTAAGGTATCCCGATTGGGGACTTATGGAACAGGTAAATAAAATGCCTCCCGACCAACAACCCTTTGAAATGTTGAAGCAATGTATCACTGAAATTTTCGATGAAGAAAATGTATATGATACAGATGATGTATCGAAACAAGAACTCAATGAGTTTGTGGATAGTTTAACGTTTCCACAAATGGAACAATTAGGTTCTTATTTTGATGACATGCCTAAAGTTTATATGGACGTTAACTTCACCTGCTCATGTGGAAAAGAACAAAGTAGAACCATGGAGGGCCTACAAAGTTTTTTTTGATATGCCTTTCTCATGAGAGCGTATTGAATTATTACAATACGAACTTTCAGTTAATGCAACATCATAATTACAGTTTAGAAGAACTCGAAAATATGATGCCATGGGAAAGGGAGATTTATATTATGCTGTTATTGCAGTTCCTAAAGGAAGAACAGGAACGACAAAAACAAGAACAAGCCAAATATAATCAAAGGAGATAACATGGCAGATAGAGACCAATTTAGTGGTGACATGAGTCGTAACGAGGTAGAGATTGACCTCAGTAAGTTTATGGAAATGGTCACCGAAAACAATGAACTCAAACAAAAGATTTGGGAACTTGAACATGACGATAAAGTTAATCCATGGCAGAAATACATATTTCTTGCAAAGACTGTTGATGCATGGAGAATTTGGCCAAGAGCATTCTTGAGTGTTTACATATTCCTAATTTACTTCGTAGTAATGTGGTTCATAGATTTACCTGCACCTACTATGGAACAATCAGGTCTTATCAGTATCTTAGTTGGTGCTGGGGCGGCATGGTTTGGACTATACGTAAACAGTGCGGCTAAAGAACACGACTCAGACAATCAGAAGAAATAATTAAATGGCAAACGAAATCGATAAGCAGTTAGAAGAGGCCGCAAAGTCTCTTAAACCAGCATTTAAGCAAGTCATAGATACTCTTGCAGAATCCAATAAAGAGTTTGCTGTAACAGCAGCTAACTTTAGAAACTCTACAAGAGATTCTTTTGCTGGTGCTCTCACGGCAAACAAACTTAAGAATACTTTAGAAGAAGTAGCACAAGGTCTTAAGGAAGGTGAGGGTGAGATAGCTGGTATCGATTTTGGTGAGTTTAAAAAAATAAACGATAAGATAAATGCACTTGAAGAACAACGTGCAAAAAGATTAGAAACTGCCAACAAGAAAGGTAATGTTCTTTACAAAGCACGTGTAGCGTTTGAGAAGGCGGAAGCCGCTGAACTGGAAGCTGCGACAAGAGGAAAACAAGTCACAGGTGCAGCTTTAGAAAAACTACGAGTAGCGAGAGAGGAAGCAGAAAAAAATCTAGCTGAAAAGACCGCCCAACAAACCAAATCATTTGATGAAAATATTGAACGTGAAAAAGAAAACAGAAAGGAATACCAAGACCAGTTAGACAAAGCTCTCGAAGAGATGCAAAAAGAAAGCATGGAATACATGGAAAACATGTCAGGTGCATTCAAAAAACTTACTGGTATTGACCTCATGGGTGCGTTTGACTCTATGGTTGAAAATGTAAATGCTATCGGTACATTATTTACTAGGGGTAAAAACACAGATATATTTGGTGATATGGTTGGTGGTATTCAGAACATAGGTGAAAATATTTCTAATGGTTTAGCCAAAGCACGTGAAGGTGCAAAGACAATGGCAACTAATTTAATGGCATCAGGTAAACAATTTATCAAACAAGGGAAAAAGTTTGCAATATCTGCTGGGTTGATGATAAAAGGATTAATTTCTTCAGCTGCAGCTATGGTTACAACTGGTGTATCATTGTTAGCAGCTGCATTAGGACTTTCAGTTCCCGCTTTACTTATAGCAGCTGTTGCACTCGCACTAGTAGCTGGTGCAATTTATCTATACAACGAATCAGAAGGATTTAGAAATGCTGTCGATTCAGTGGTAGAATACTTTATGGATATCATAGAAATAATAGGAAATATCTTTGGTGGATTCTATGACTTCTTTGCTGGACTATTCACTGGTGACTTCGATACGATGTTCCAAGGTCTTAAAGATATCCTTGGTGGATTATGGGACTTAATTACGGCACCGTTTAAAGCAATCGGTGATTTCTTTTCTAGTCTATTTGGTTTTAATATCAAAGCATGGTTGAAAAAGAAGGCAGAAGCATTTGGTTTAGGTTGGTTAATCGATGGTGACGAACCCAACGAAAAGGTTGAAGCTATGACTAATGGTGCTGACCCCGCTAAGGCTAATGACATGAAATATGCTGACGAAGACCTAAAGCAGGAATCCATGGATTACATGGCGCAGATTAATGCAATGTCAGATGAAGAACGAGGTGCAAGATTCGATGAACAAATTGCTCGTAGACAGGAATCATTAGAGAAAGCAGAAGCAAAATTAGCAGAACTGAGAGCTGGTGGTGATTACGCTGGTAAAGAAGACGACATTAAAAAGGCTGAGCAAAATGTTCTTTTCCGCCAAAAAGAAGTAGACCAAAGAACAGCAGACAAACAAAACTTCTTTGACCCCGAAATACGAGAGTATGAAAAACTTTATGCAAGGTTCGATGCTGGAGAAACCCTTTCAGATGAAGAAAAGGCCAGAATGAATGAACTATTCAAAACTAAAATAGGTAAAGATAGTCAGCAAGCTACTGCAGAATCGGTAGCGGCAGAACAAGGTCGTGCAGGCATATATGATGATGGGGGTATCGATAGATTTACAGGTCAAGGCGAGATGAACGCTGCTGATTTGGCTAGACAAAACTACTTAAATAGAACAGGTGCAAGTGCTAGTGATGTTGCAGACGCAACTCAAGGAGTTAAAGATGGCGAAAGACAGGCATCGCAACAAGTAGCAGTAACTACAATCAATGCACCAACAACGAATGCGTCTAATACTAATGTGAAGAGTGTAACCCCAACACCTAGAGATACAGACCCTACTGGTAGTCGGTTAGCAGCTGTTCCTGCTTAAGTTTGTTTCTATTGTATTTGGTTCTATCCCTTTGCACCTTATGACCATAAGGTGAATCTTTTACAAACAATTCTTTTGCAAACCTAGGTTTAGGTTTTTGTGGGATTCTTTTGGACATGGTTTAATAAAATCTTGACGTAAGTTTTCTACGTGCTTCAGCTTGTTCTGTTCTTACCTTATCAAGGTAATTACGTCTCTTACGTTTCTGATTATCCTCATGTTTCTTTTGATTGGGTTTTACATAGTATTCTCTACTACGTACTTCCGCAACGATACCTGCCCTTTCACATTT
>Ga0163111_10000728_pt1 | contig 19736 bp, 15 predicted proteins | sample CRUFie1St18metaG_FD_109645 | JGI IMG/M metagenome (GOLD analysis project Ga0163111, IMG submission 109645) | Marine microbial communities from the Costa Rica Dome - CRUD Field 142mm St18 metaG | ecosystem: Environmental > Aquatic > Marine > Oceanic > Photic zone | place: Costa Rica: the Eastern... | reverse complement strand
CACCATAGTCATCGCCGTGTTTGTCTAATAAACCGTCTACTACTTCTTGAGCTTTTTCTTCGTCGAATTTATCACCGAATGCTTTTCCTAAAACTGCGAAAGCATACTCTTTGAAGTCTTCGTCTGATTTTACTTCAGCCTCGTTAGTTGCTCCTTCTTCAGCAACTTCTTCCTCTTCACCTTCTTCTTCAGCTGGAGCTTCTTCTTCAGACTCTTCACCTTCCTCTTCCTCGTCATCTTCTTTTTCAACTTCGATTTCATAATCTCCGTCTACTTTGATTTCTATTTCGTCTTCAGTTACTTCTTCCTCTTTAACTTCAATACCTTCTTCTTCGGCATATTCTTTTGCGTTCTCTTTATCATCTGCGTCTACACCTTCGACATCATATTCTTCATCGCCAACCTTGAATTTATCTTCACCTTTAGCGATAGCCTCTGCTCTTGCAGCACCGAATGCATTTCCTTCTTCAACTTCTTCCTCTTCTTTTGTTAGAGGGAATTTCTTACCGTTGAATTCAAATTCATCAGCACCTTCTTCCATTGCTTTAGCTCTTGCTGCAAAGAATGCATTACCTTCATTAACTACTGATTCGTTTTGGTAAATTAAGTTGAAAGCATCTACGATTTTCTGAGCATGTTTGCTTAATCCCCATCCATCTAAATAAAGTGCAATACCCTCAACGATACCAATACCTGACCATCCAGCTGCGCTAGATATTTTAACGTAGTTATCATCTAAGAACCTCTTGATTGTCTTAGCACCTACTGGAATTTCTATACCACCTAGATTCTCTACTTTAATCATCACTGTTCTAATTTTACCGCCTAACGCCTTTCCTACGGGTTCAATGTAAGAATGGAAGTTAGCGTCTTGTAGTGCTTCCATAAGTAAATACTTGATTGCACCTAGGTGTGTAGTTTCATCTCCAGTTAGAGCTGAACCTTCAATCATAATACCTTCTAAAGTCTTAGCAACTTTCTTTGCGTCTTTTACATTACCTTTAGATGGTACGAATTTTTCGTTGATAACAAGATGTTCGAAAGCTGGCTTTAATTCTCTTGGCATATCGTAAGTATCTGCCATCATCCACTTCTTAGACTTCTCGTCATATAGGTAGACAAATTCTGCACCTGCTCTATCTGCAGCATCATATAGATATTTGTCAATATCTTTCATGTCACCTTTCATTGTAGTTTTATCTCCGTAGAAATTAATCTTACTAGGATCTGCATCTAAACCAGAACCACCACCTTTCTTAAGTAAGAACTTAACTGTTCCAGGGTTCATGTAACCTTTCTTAATTGTAGGTAACATGTGGTCTGGATAACCATCGTAGTGCATATACACTGATTCGATTTTTCCTCTCTTGTTAATAATACCGATTTGAGAACGTGTACCCTCTTCAATAACAGCAACTGACTCAGTAATCTCAGAAGCACCTAATTTTCTATAGAAAGCGTTTCTATCTTCTTCGTTTAGGTCTTTTATTGAAGTTACACCAAATTCGGCTAATAATGTTTTAAATTGATCTGCTGCTTGATTTCTTGCAGCGCTTTGTTCTTCCTCTAATTTCAGAGCAGCGGCTTTTGCACTAGCTGTTGTGAAATCTTCAAAAGATTGTAGTTTTAATGAACCCATTTTAAATAAATTTGTTTTTAATACTTTACTATTGTATTATATATCACCGTCAAAAGTAACATTTTTTATCTCAAACGGGAACTTCTGCTCTCTATAGATCTTCTGGCGAGCCTTAGAGTGTCTGATTAGATAGTTGTCCCAGTCCGGTGAGGATAAATCATCTACAAAGTCTATGATATTTACCTCAGATTTAGTGTGGTGTTTTCTTAAACCACGACCAATCGATTGTCTGATAATTACTTCTGATTTGAATGATTCTGTGAAGAAGATATTGTGAATTTTCTTAATTGAAATACCTGTAGAGAAAGTACCATAAGATGCTACAATTACTACTTGTGCACCTGCTTCCATCTTCTTCTTGTACTCTTCTCTAATATCTTTATCGGTATTACCATCCACATAATAAATCGGTTTGTCGGAGTCTTGTCTAAGCTTTTCATAGATTCTTTTACCATGTTCGATTCGGTGGAAAAGAACAAGGCTATTCCCACGTACTCTGGCAATAATGTTGCAAATGAAAGCCAAGCGACCTGTTGAATTGATGACGTAGTTACTCTCGAACTTATATACGTCTTTACTCTCGTACCTGTTTTGCGACATTTCTCTAAAAGCATTCTTTGTTGCTTCTGTTGCATAATCCATCTTAATTACTTTCACATTACAACCAGCAATGTGTCCCTCTTGTTGTAGGAAATTTGCATTAATGTCAGTTACTACAGGACCTGTATGTGCCATTAACGTTAATCTATCTAACGTCTTTGGTTTTGGAATTGTCCCAGAAAGACCAAATCTATAGTTTGCCGCTGTACATTTTTGTAGAATAGTCTTAATAGATTGAGATTTTGCTTTGTGAGTTTCATCGATAACTACTGCATCAAACTGTTGGAAATACTCTTTATCCTTCTTAACTAGGGATTGATATGTACCAATTACTACATTTCTACCTGGTCTAATTTTTTGACCAGAATAAATCTGTTGTATTTTGATATTAGTTTGATTACGCCAATTGTAATCCATAAAGTCTTCAGAAGCCTGTACGACTAGAGATACATTAGGTACAATAAACAAGATTCTACCTGCTTTTTCTTTCTCTAACATATATGCTACTGCCATATATGAAATTAGAGTCTTTCCTGCTGAAGTAGCTAATTCACTCAGACATCTTCTGAATTTTAAGATATTAAATGCTGCGTCGAGCTGATAATCTCTAGGTTGTATCTCGTTGCCTTCGAAATACTTAGATGCCCACTCTTCAAATTCTTCTTGCTTAATACTTTTATCAAACAATGAAGTTACACCATTTAATTTTAATTCGAACTTATACTCTTTAGCCAGATCCATTACATCTTTCCATAAACCAGATGGAATCCATTTGTCATCTTTGATATATGAGATATAGCCATCCCATAACCCTTTCTTCACAAGTGGGTGGAATCTCCAGTTTTCAATTCTACGATTAAACGTGATGTTGAGCTGTTCTATCTCTAGCTCACTAGCCTCGTCTATACGCAGAAACTGCTTATTATCTGTAAGAGTAAGTTCCATTTTATAGTCCGTTCAGAGACAGTCTATTTCTGATAGCAAAGCCCATATTATCTAGGGTCTTTACAGAATCTCTATAAAATTCTAGTTGATTTTCTAAATGTGATAAAATCATATTCTCATCTGCTAAATCATTTTCAAGAAACTTTTCTTTTTGTTTCTCACCTAGCTTATAGTCATAGTTATAGTATCTGATATATGCTTCTCTATATCTAGCAGATACCACTGTCTTTTGTTCCTTAATTTTTACGTTGAGATATGCAATCTGATCTACTATAGTCTGTCTAGTAGACAGAACATTAGCGATTACTTGTTCCATACCATCAACCTTCTTAAGACCTTTTGCAAGTGCTCTAATTGTATCAGACCATTCTTGTCTTTGTGCACTTAGCTTTTGGTCTAAGGCTTGAATCTTTTCTTTACTCATATTACTTATATTAGAACAGAGACTTTTTGTTTGGATTATTCCTAATAAATTTTGCAGCCTTTTGGCCTTTCTTTAGTTTAGGTTTATCCACAACAAATTCAGCACTCTGAACATTATCCTCTAGGTCTTCTACATTAAAGTCAATAATTAACTTATTATGTTTAAAACCGTCAGACCTCTTAAAAAAATCTTCTAATTTATCTTCCATATCTTTTAAACGTACCATAAGTCTAATTGGCTTGATGTAAAATACTTTTCAATTTGTTTCCATGCATCTGATTTTTGCTGGTAACATACTTTCACCAAGTCATTTAGATCTTTGATGTTATATGTATCTAGCTTAAAATCATCTAGAAATTTAGACCACATAAATACTGGTCTGCCTTTCCTTAGTTTCTCTGCCATTTTCTTTTTACCTGTAGCATCATTATCAAACATATATCTGACAGTTGCCATTTCATCAAATTCATCAGTACTTCGGCCGGCAGTAGCAAGTGCTAATGAGTTATGCATAAACTTAGCATCGAGTGGACCTTCAAATAGAGTAACTGGTTGTTGAAAATTAACCTGCATAATACCGAATAGTGTTGATGCCTTTGCTAGTTTATTTAATTCTTCTTGTGGTAAATCAAGTGGTTTATTCCACTCTTCATATAATTTAGGTAGGTCATAGGTTAAATACCTAGAACCATAGCCTTTCATTCTTCTGGATTGTGCGCCGATAATCTTACCTTCCATTCCCTTATTTAATATCCAGAGTCTATTGCCTTTAGGGGAGAATAAGAATTCATCTGCTTTATTATGTAATAATCTATCTTTAAGTTGGAACCATATCCAGTCACCTGGTTCAATTTCTTTAGCGCCAAATATACTTTTAAAATCTGCTATAGTTAATGCCTTCTCTTGGACGCTTGCTAGTGAAGCATTTTGTAATACTTGTTCTTGAGTAACCTGAGTCTTATTGGCTTTAATATAGTCAATAATAGTAAATGAGTCGCCTGTGTTAGGCATTCTCACTTGATGGTCTTTTAAGAACGTATGTAGATTTGTGTGGTGTGAACAGTTATAGCAGTGATACTGTAGAGTGTCCCAATACATGTTACCACGTTTCTTAGTGTCATCTGTACTGGAATCACCACAATAAGGACACGCCAGGGTTATACGCCCTGGCATGTCTTTAAGTAGTTGCTTATTAGGATTAGAATGGTGTTCTACACAAACTTGTTTTAGTGCACCTTTTATTCTAGTCTTAAGCTCCTCTGTTAGTTGTATGTTCTTAGAGGTTGAGGTCATTTAAGAACGAATCTAAATCATCATCTGTGTTAGCTTTCGCTGGCGCCTCTTCTGTTTTCGTAGCTGTTGCTGCTACTGCTGGTTCTGTTTTAGCCGGAGCTGGTTCAGCCTTTGCAGGAGCTTGCTTTGAAGCAGGAGTTGCAGTTACCTCAGCGATTGAGTCACCTGGATTAAGATACATTCTTAAGACGTTGTTAACGAATGCTCTTGTATCTTCATCCCATGCTTTGTAATCATAGCCTGCAAGTGAAGGAGCTGCGTCTAATTCTTCTTTGATAGAAGCCATCGTCTCTTTATTTCTTTCTGCTGGAGTTTCGCCCATTAAGACTGCAGATTTATTAGAAGAGAATTTAGACTTGTCATAGTTATTATACTCACCTTGTCTTGTGATAACTAACTCAAAGTTCTTACCTTCGAAAAGGTCGAATACTTGTGTTGGCTCACCAAAGTCAGGCTTTAACTCAGAGTCAATCTTCTCTTTAATCTTGTAACCGAATTTGAATACTTTGTAAGTACCCTCTAATTCTGGGTTCTGCGGATCTTTGATAATCTTAATAAGAGAATAGTATTGTTGACGTCTCTTAAGTTTCTCAGACGACTTTCTGTCTACGGCAGAGTCAGACTTTCTCAATTTCCAGAATACATCTGCAATTGGACAGTGCTCACCGATTGTCTGTGGAGAGTCAACTAATTTTCCGTCACCGTTTGAATTGGTCAACCAGTGTACGTATTTTTGAATCAGAGATTTTCTTGGGTTCTCTGGATTAGGTACAAATCTAATTAATGCTTTGTACGTGCCGTCTTTACCGTCGTCGGCTGTAGGTTTGTAAACTTCGTTTACGGTTGTTCTTTCAGGCTGATGCGTTTCTACGTCTTCTACGCCTAAGTTAAAAATGTCAAATGAATCACTCATAATACTTAAAATTGTTTAATAAAATGTTAATACTCGAAATTACGTTAATGTTCTTTCAGTTCCTTATAGTTGTACAATAATCAATAGTTTCAGTCTAATGTCAAATAAGCTGGATATGTCCCAGACCTTGGGTCTGTAGGTAGTTCCTTCCATGTCCCGTTCTCTTGCTTAATCAGCCCTGATTTGTGTAGCAACTCCTCACGTTCTTGATTCGTGATTGCGTTGGCTTCCACCATTTGTTTGAGAATCTCACTAAGACGGAAGTAGTCCGCTGTAATCAACATATTGTCTGTACTTTTGTTTATTATACTTATTATATATCTGTATTTTAGTTTGTTTCTTGATTAGTATTGTTAATAACTTTTGCAAAAAAGTTGCAAAATAATTGCCAAAAAAGTTTCACATGTCATTCTTTTTTATTATATTAGTACTGTAATTAAAACGTTAAACTATATGGAAAATATCGAATATCTAAGTTCAAGGAATAAAGACCTCCTTTTGATGGGGGCTAAGACCACTGGAAGCTTTCTAGAGGGTTTTAACTACGTAAATGAAAGTTTATATGTCGACGAAGCAGACGAGCTCTACGCGTTCTGTGAGTACATTGAGAACGAGATTGGTGGAGCAGGTCCAATCAACATCGACATGCTTTGGTTAGGCTTTAAATATCCTGAGTCTGAGTACTTCACGAATGAATGTGCTAAAATTAAAAAGGATATGGAAAGAATTAACTCATACTGTTAATGGCAAAAGATAAAGAATACGTTATTGAGAGTAAAGGTTTCGACCATGTTGCCATCAGTAGAGAAAGGTATAAAATAGAACTAGAAGATCTTATGAAAAAAGAAAAAGACCCATGTGTCATCTGTGGTGGAGAAATCGCAGATGATTGGGGACATAATCCAGAGCCTGTTAAGGAATACAATGAAGGTAAATGTTGTGATACTTGTAACTTCACTATCGTTCTACCTGCAAGAATTAAACTAGCATACCAACACTAAATCAGAGGAGGTGCCCTATGTCATGGGACCACAGACCTTGGGAGACACAATCCCGACAACGAGAACAGATGGAATGGGAAAGACGTGAATGGAAACGTCGTGAGCTCGAGTCAGAGCTAAAAAATGAAAAAAAGTTGAACAGATTTGAAACTGTTTCTGGGAAGTCGCATATAAGTTATGATTTTAACCCTCAGGGAAAGATTAGTCCCCAGGGGCTTGGAAGCAGAGACTAGGTCAGTTTGGCAATTTTCCCTCGAGTTGAGTCAGCAAGTAATGGTTAAGAAACCAAGCGTCGACTAGGTCATCAAAAGGCTTCGGAACTTTTTTCACCTCGCCAATCTCAGAAACACAATACTTAAATAGCGAAGTCTTAGCTAACTCAGGAGATTCGCAAACATTATTTAGAAACGCAGTCCAGAGTGCGGCTTTATTCATATTACCTTTTCCAGCATGTTTCTTAATCGTAGTCGGTGCAACAGTTAGAATATCTTCGACACAAAGCATTTCCATCATTTGATGTTTTAAGATTGCAGCTCCTGCTGCCATGTCGATAATGTTGTTTGTTCCCATCTTTGAACCGTAAGATGAGCCCTCGAAAGCAATATAATAATCTTTTGTTGAACCGATTATATTGACTATTTCAGAGATAATATCTGAAGCCATCTCTCTGTATCTCTTGATTTTTGCGAACTCGTTCTTAGAGTAGTCACCAAATTTTGTTTTCCAATCTGGTTGGTGAAATAGAGTTACGTCTGAGAATGTAGAGATTTCTTCTTGACGTTTCTGTTCGGCTTTTGTGCCAGTGCCAGCTTTAAGATATGAGATAAATTGATATTCATTCTTGTCAGATGTCCAGATACAGATACCAGGGGAATTAAGCGAGAAGTCAACTGTTACTAAATTCAAATTAGATTCTTTTACCCATTGCAGCACCTAGGGCAGCGCCAACTAAACGGGAAGTTAATAAATCGTAGAAGATACCTTTTTGAATACCAAGTACTTTAGCAACCATCTTACCCATAGATTTTCCTAGCGCGAAACCAGTTAAACCACCGATAATAGAACCTAGAAGACCTTCATTTACTATATCTTCTTCAAGTCTATCTAAATCGAAAGAACCATCTTCATTTTGATATTGTTGTACGAACTCTTCTAGAGCTGCGTCAACTTTTTTCTCTAATTCAGGAGTCCATTCAGATTCTAAACCCTCTTGTAAGAGTTTCATATCTGTGTCCGTGATTTGAGCTTCAACTAAGTATTCATTAAATGTTTTCATAATGTATATATCTTTTAATCTATTTCCATTCTTAAGTTAAACTTATTATAGAAGAAGTTAACTTCAAAAGTAGCGAAGTCAGCAACATTTTCTGCCATGTTAAGATTTAACTCGTTGATTGAATTCATAATTATTTTTTCGAATTGCATAAAAGCAACCGATGAACCTTCGGCGTCTAGAATTCTAAGAGTCATTGGTTCAATATAAGGTTGTTTAGTAGTTCGAGCATAATAGTAAAGTAGAGTGTCTGTCATAATCCAATAATTAATGAAACCATCTAATAACTGCATCGTTACCGTGAATTCTCTTTGGACTGTATTTTGAATTGGCACCGCACCTCTATGATACCTAGTCGTACCGTCGTTATCTGCTTGAGTAACTGGGTCAAAACTTATACCTGGAATACTTACACCTTGAATTGAGTAATTAATAAAGTCGATTGGTTCTGCTAATAGATTACCAGGTACTTTGTTTAAATACTTCTTGTACTTCTCAGCTACTTCCTCAGGGATAAAACCTCTAGGAAATCTAAAATCGTATGAATTGTTTCTGCTATTTAAAATCATTATCCAAGAGTGAATTTACCTTTAGTTACCATTGACTCGTCAGCTCCGTTATCTATGCTGATATAGAAATCTCTGTTTACCATACCTCTAATAGTATTAGCATTCTGTTCGTTAATTTTAAACAAGACTTCACCTTTACCCATATCTATTTCTTTATTGAAGACATGGTTGAACTTCAATTTAGTTTTACCATCATTGAAAGTTAAGATAACTAGTTCTGCATTCTCAAATGATACTAATTCGAAATCATCACCTCTTTTCTTAGCGATTACAAATTTAATATATGTTGAAAAAGGAGGAATTGCGACTGTTAAATCACCCTCGTTTACAAACTCAGTTGTATCAAACTCTTCAACTTCAGCAAATAACTCTATACCTCTACCACCACCGAAACCAGAACCAGCTCCAGAACTTATACTCTTAAGATCTACTCTAGAACTAGAAGCAATTACATTATGTCTCTCGATAAATGAAGGTACAAACTTAACTGAACGTGGCAGGTTGTCTGTAATAAAACCAGAGATTGTTTTGTTAGAAGAAAGACTTGGCAATATATTATAGACCTCTGTCATGATATTTGGATTATCAATCTTAAGTGCTGATAATCTCTTACCATATTTAGCAGGGTTGTTTACAGTTAAAGCTGCTTTCTTCACAATTTGTGTATTATCTGTTTGGTTGTAAATTCTCATCGTAACATCTATTGAGAAGTTTACAGCCACATTAGCATTTTGAATTACAGGTCTGAAAACTAGGGGAGTACTAAAGTCTTCATATTGTGTAAATGTCGTTCCACCTGTTTTGATAAATGAAGTACCTACTTGTTCGAACACCTCTACTTCAAAGATAACCACTATGTCATCAGATGAAGTTTGTATTCTATCTAATATATGTCCCTCGAATGCTGCAATAGAATTATCTTTCTCTCCGTAAATCTTAAAGTAGTCTCCGTCTGTTGCGTCTTCTACTGTAACTGTAAAATCTACAAACTCATCTTCTCTAGGAACGGTAAATACATTTTCTTCTCCAGTGTAAACATAATCGAAACCATTAATAGTTTTTAAACTATCTAGAAGTGCAAATCTAATACCATAATTTGAGAATGGGTCTAAATCACTTGAACCTGCAGTACCATCTCCATAAAATCTATCTGTGAACTCTGCGTTCTGTCCAATTAAACTAGGAATCTTAATGTTAATAAACTTAGACCATAGAGTTTCACCTAGAATAAAAGGCTTAGGATTAGAATGCTCATAGTTACTCTGATTTAAGTAGACTAATTGAGTTAAGAAATTTTTAACACCAGTCGTTCTACCAGCAGTTACTTCAAATAGAAAGCCTTCATAACCTCTAGCTGAAAAACTAAAACCAGATCTTAAGTGTAGTCTTACAGTATCATAAAGAATAAAGTTGATATTCTGAGTTGCTTCTGTTTGATAATTTAAAAGATCTGCTTCATTACCTCCTGGCCAGTCAACTGAATTATTAATAAAGTTGTGCATCTCATAGTTACCTGTAGAGTCATAACCTAAAAGTGCATATTTAGTTGCATCTTCTCCAGGTACATTAACTCCATGGTATCTACCAATAGTCTGATTAATATCATTTCCAGTAGCTTCATCTGGTGAAGCGAATAGAGGATTAGCTCTAGTATCTACTATAATTTTACCGCCGATTAAACCAGGATATGTGTATTCAACTGTACCGTTTGTATTCGGAGTAAATTCACCTATTTGTGTTGTAGGTGAGTAAGAGTAAATACCTAAACTACCTGTAATTGCAAATTGAGCAGGATTAGCAAGAGCACTTAAGTCGAACTTATATGTCTTACCGTTCTGTAATAGTAGAGTTCTAGCAGCAAAGTTTTCTACTGCTATATAACCAGACACGCTAGTTACATCAAAATTCACTACAGCAGAACCTAGCTCATTAATTAAATGTCTAGCCTTAAATGGATCTTGGTCCACTGTGTCCAAGAACATTACTTCACTACCATTATCATCTACCTCAATACGATACTTCTCTGGATCGCCTTGGTCATGGTAGATAAACTCAAGTAGAATGTCCTGGTCTATCTTATAGTATCTTGATGATTGCGCCATGTTTTAAAATTGTAAAAATTTAGGTGACCAGTAAAGTCCTACACCAAGTGAAGGCCCGGTACTAATTACCTGATTATTATTTAAGTTAACACCATATCCAACACCAAAGCCTATTAACCATCTTGATTTCTTCTCAGCTTTTCTGTTTAATCTAGTATTGACTAAATTTATATTTTCAATATCTCTAATCACTAACCCTGGATATGAAGTAGATAATTTAAGTCTGTCTGCTCCATCTTCGCCTTCTTCAATTGCAGCCATCAGGCTTAGTGTTTGTTTTAATTCAAATTGTGTGTTTAAGACTTCGAATTGTCCAAAGTCAAATTTTACCGTAGAGAAACCACTTAAGATTCTTGAGTTACCATTACCAAAATCTTTTTCTGAATTAAAAGTAATTCTAGTTGTAGTAGTATCAATTGTCTCTGTAGTTGTCGATACGTCTAGGCTATCTTTAATCTCTAATTCTGCAGAAATTAAAGAGTTAACCTCTTTCAAATCTTTATTTAACGCGAGAGCCTTTTGGTATCTCTTTGTTAAATTCTTCTGACTCTCTTCAAGCTGTGATAGGTCAAACTCAAAAGATCTAATCTCAGCTAGCTGATCGCCATTCTCATTTCTTAGTATTTTAACAGAGTCTTGAGCTGCTTTATAGTTGTTTAAACTTCTATCAGCATCCTCTTGTGCAAATTTCACATCTTGTTTAAGATTAGAAATCTGATTACACTGTCTAAGAAATAGCATAACGAAAAGAGCTCCAGCAATAAATGTTACTAGAGTCTTATTCGAGAGTATGTTTTTTATTTTGTCTTTCATAATTTATTGTTTACTGGAGTACTCCTTGGTCATCAAACGTTACGTTACTATTATCTGTCATAGCGATTGAGTTACCAGCTGGATAACCCGCTGCGTTCAAGTTCAGATCACCTGCAGGGATAATTTCAATTGAATATGAACTACCTCCTTGACCACATGGTGCTAAACAAACTTCTTTCCATTCAAAGTTACCCGCAACTGCTGAAGGTACTGAGACTTGCAAAACATCGTTAGCAGTCCAACGTAATAGACCAGCTTCAGTTGCAGCAACGCTACTTGTTGGTAACTTGAATAAAGAAGTGGTACCTTGAAAATTCATCTTAGTACCTTCACCGATTTTGAATTGATCGGCATCAATCATAATTTGTGTTTCTAAACCAGATGGATTATTGAATGAAGGTCCAAACTTATACCTTACACCAGCTCCTGTTTCATCATTTAATGCACTGTAATCTGCAGACTGAACATCTATTGCTGAATTACCATTACCATCAGAGTCTCCGTGATAGAATGCTAGGTAAATGTCAGATGGTGCGTTACCACCAGCAGCATGTTTACCTATTGTTAAAGTAGATGAAAAGTTGATTATACCATCTTGGTTTTGTACTTCATCGAAAGTCTGGTCACCTAAGAAGATAGTTGGATGATATACATCTCCTTCTAATTTAGGCTTAAGAATATCATAATCACCTGAATTAGAAGCAATAACCTTCCAACGAGAAGTAACAGCTCCTGTTTCACCTTTCAGACCTGTGTCACCTTTTTGACCCTTTTGTCCCTGCGGTCCAGCTGCACCCTGTGCACCAAGTCCACCTTTCTGACCAGTAGGTCCGCCACCATTTGCAACAATCTGGTCGAAATTATAGTTTATCTTCTCAAACTTAATAGCATCAGAGTCACTAGGGTGTAGTATTTCTTGTATATTGATAGCCATCCTTACGACGTTATTTTTATCATAGGCTTAATTCTATAAGAATAACCTAATCTTTTATTATATATCAATCTAAAATTAAGAGGCTTTTGTTCATGGGCTCTAAAAGAGAAGTTTTGATCTTGTACAAAACCTCCATCATCTAAAGCATCAACTGTCGCTGCAAGTTCTAAACTAGAGGACACGCCTTTAATTCTTCGAGTGAATAGTTTTATTTGTTGAACTCCAAATAGATTTACTAAGTTTTCATCAATGTAAAGCTCGGCATCATCTTTCAGAGTAGTTTTATCTTCAGCAGAGTCAGCAACCGCTACATAGTCCTGAATAGTTGCTAAAACTCCGTCCGTAGAAAGTTCTTTCCTAATAGCTGTAGTAATATAGAAGTCCATTACAATTCTTGTTTTATCTTCAAATACAACTATATCTGCTTGATTAGTAGAATTTAATAATATATCTTCTTGCTCTTCTTCTGAACCAACTATGTTGATTGAGAAATTAAGTAATGTGTAAGAGTCTTTTATCTTCATAATCGTAGACGACAGGTAAGACTTTTCTTCTTTAGTTTCAAAGGTACCTGGTACTAACTCTGACTCTCCACCAGACAAAGACCTAGTGTAATAGTTTTTATCCCAAGAAGATCTGAATGTATGTACATCTTTCTTGTCAATTGCAATCTCACCAATTAGTGGGTATAATGGTGGTTTATCTGAAGTTGCAGATAATTTAGTTACACCACTCGCGTTAAACTCATTTACTTTTCTGTAGAAGTGATTTCTAATTAAACCCCACCCTCTATCATGAGTTCCATCATCATAGATAAAACCTAAGTTTAATGCAACACCACATCTATTGTATCTCTTATAGAAATCTCTAGCTAAAGAAATTTCATCAGCATCGCTTAGAGAATGTTTATACATTTGCTCTTCTAACAGTAATTCACCAGTATCTGCAGTACTCTGTAGAGTGTTAGTCTTCATGTGAGTATAAACATCTGTAAATGTAATTACAGGTCTAGTATCAACAGTGTAGCTGCTATTCTGTCTAATTAAGAATGGATAATAAGTTAAACCTTGTGCTAAATCAAAACCGATATTACCAGAGAATAATTTGAAAGATTCTGGTTTGTCGTCATCTTCAACAGTAACTATATAAGACTCTTTCACAACTTCAGTACCATCTTCTAGTAAGATAATAAACTTATTGTTACTTGCAGTACCATCCGTATCAACTGTTGTATAAGTTACATTGTTAGGTTGTCTCAACAACATCTCTGCTACTTCTTTAGCCGCTAAGCTATCTAATATATTTCTATATGCATTTACACCACCATTTACATAAGTGTATTCAGCGTTATACTGGAATGAATAAGGCATATTACTGAAATCTGCAGCAACAGCATTGTTTACACCATCCGTAATATCTAATGGTGGTTCAGATAAAAGTAATGTATCTTGTCCCTCAACAGAAGCTAATTTTAATTGGTATATTCTAGGGCCAAACCAAGTTTGAACCTTAACTTCAATAGTACCAAACTCATCTTCTTCATTCTTGTTGATTTGCTCAAAGTATTGAGGTAGTGAATCATCACCATGTACCAGACCATTTACCTTTAAGTAGTCTGTTGAGTTCGAATCCAGATTTATGTTAATTAAATCCATCGAACCATCTAACTTAATATCTGAGAAAGCAAAAGTATTTTGTTCACCTTTCCAAACTAGAGAGTGGTTTAACTCATATAGTAATTTTCTATTCAAAGATCCATCTGACCACAAGTCATCTAGATTTAAGTTGATAAAGAATACAACATACTTAAACTTCTTGTTTTGAATTACTTCATAAGATACATCATTTGTATCTTGTGCAGTTCTAACATTCAATAGAATACTGAATCTATATCCGTTAAACTCTGAAGATCTTACGAAATCTACTGGGTTATCTGCTATAAATTCTTTTCTATTCTTAAAGATAACTTTTAAACCTTTAAATATAGTAGTTGCAAAAGCTTTATTATTACCACCATCTACTTTAGTATATTTCTTTTGTAGATTAGTCTTAACGAAAGTCTTATACGAGTTAGGAGCTTTACATTCAAAACCTTCCGTTACAAAGAATCTATCAAAGTAATCGAAATTAGTATCTTTAAAAACAGAGGGTGTAATTTCAAAACCATCCATAAAGTTAATATAGCTAAATGAATCATTTAATCTATAGAATGGACTTGAATTTGTACCTTGATTTTCTTTTAAATACTTTGGTAGATTATTAAGGTAGAACCACTCATGTGTCATACCTAATCTGGTTCTACCATCAGAAGTTAAATCTGGTGCAAAGTTAGACCTACCGAAAGCCTCATTAGTATTTAAGTAATAAGGTTGTTCTCTTACAGTCTTAGTTTCTTTTAATACCCACTTATTAATTGTAGGTACTACTCTAGATGTAACTGCATATTGTTTTAAGTAGTTCTCTTGTAATCTATCAAATTCACTGGTTACAATACTATTATTGTCGACATCAGTAACTTCTTCTTGTAGAATATCCTGTAGTCCAGTAAAGTAACTAATAGGATCTGTAGTAAACTCGTTGTTTTGTTTATCACCGAATGGGTAAATATCATTTTGATTATCTGTCTCTGGTTCGTATGCTATATTAGCTGGAGTCTCATACTGTAACTCTTTTAAATCTGAGTTTGCAGTGTCATAGAAATCAAAGTTCATATCGTGAATATCAAATGCAGAGAACATACCCAGTCTTACTAGGTTATCCGCATATATTTCAATCTCACCAGACTCAATCGTGTTTACTTTTTCTAAAATTAATTTATTGTATTGTAGAGGTAATCTCTCAATGTCATCTACAATATCAACGATCTTGTTGTATATCCCCGAAGACTTAGTCTCAATAAAGTCACCTACATTAACATCACTTACTGAATCTAAAGTAACTAGGGCAGATTTACCAGTGGCATTACCTCCTGAGAAATAATAAATTGAACTGTTAGTTAACAATGTAGCACCACTTGCTGCATCTTTAAATAACCTTAGTTCATTTAATGTATCTAGGTTGTTTGAGTCTATACTAATCCATTGGTTAGCATTAGAATTAGGTATTGCGATACCGGCTTGTAGTAATCTATAACCTTGTACATCCGTCTTAACATATAAATGATCTGCTCCATCATAAGTTAGGGCGGTAAAGCCATTATCAACTGAGTTAATAGACTTTGCAATTGCAGTTGCAATCTCAGCGTTTGTTCCTAGTGCTGAGAAATTAGTAGAATTGAAAGTACCAGCAGATAAAGTAGTAGAAGCTCTAAAAGTATTGTTCTCTAAATCATAAGGTATTTGTAGTTCTTCAAATCTAAAGATAGAATTGAAATTACCTTGACCAGTTATCTGTGGCATTAGAGGATATAGAGAAGCTTTCTTCTCATATAATACAATAGAAGTATCAGTTTCTTTTTCGAAAACTACATTTAAGTTTTCTAATAATTCCGTATAAGTCCAAGTAAGAGAATTTATACTGAAGAACATAGTACCTAACTTCACGTTAAGGTCTTCAACTAGAGAAGCAATATCTGCAGTTGTGACTAGTCCTGTCATATTGTATACAGTAGCAGTCTTAGGGTTTCTGAGCGATATTGTAAGCTGATCTCCAGCTGAATATCTAGTAAACTTAAGCCTATATGCTTGTTCTTTAGAAGGGAAGATTGCAAACTGGTCATTAATTGCTGGTGCGCCAAGTACTGTAACTTTTACAAAGTCACTACCAGGGTCAGCATTAGTTACCATGTCTATTGAATTACCAGTTCTAGCCAATTTAACTTCAGCAGGTATTGCATTACCACTGTCTTCTACATTTACTTCTAGATTACTAGTATCATAGAATGTATTAGCATTAATCTTATAGAACTTCTCAGATATATTAGCATAACCTAAAGTAGGTAATTCATCAATTAGTTTAAAAGATGGGATTGCCGACTTAGGGTCATCGTTAATATATGAGTTTAAAGTTTTAAATCTTAGCTTACCACTGTTAGCAGATTCTAGAGTACCATACCCTGAATCAATGTCGTTTACATATATTCCGAAATATCTATTAACAGAGTAGTCTGCAGTCGTATTATCATCGAACAAGAACTCTAAGTTAATTAAATTAGCACAAGCTAATGAGTTTCTCTCAAAACCACCTGTGATTAAATTATTACTTGCGATTAGAGTTTGGTCTTGTCTTACAAAATCTTTATGTAGGTATTCACCTTTACTAGTAAAACCACCCTTCTTAATATCGATACCATTGAATGAAGTTCTTTCATTCTCATCAAAGTTTACAGTGATTGGGTTTTTAGGGAATGACTCAGACTGAACGTGGTTTCTAATATAAGTACCTAATTCAGAGTCTCTAGTTAAGTCAAACGTCTTTACAATCTCACTGTTATTTAGAATTTCTTTCATGTTAGCGAAGTTAGAGCGCGTATCAAAATCTAAAGTACCTACTGGATCTTTTACTCTGAAGATAACGAATTTCTGAGGGATATTTTTATCTAACCAGATTGGTGCCATCATTCTAAGGTCTTCCTCATGAAGTTTAGAATAGTTATACACCGTACCGTAGTGATAATCCTCTTCTATTTGATTTTCAAAAGTATCTTGTACTGTTAGATTAGAGAAAGACTCTTTCGCTAAATATACTTGGTCTGATGGAGTATTAGTATTCATAAAGAATCTAGGTAAATCATAAGACCATTGTCCTGTTTTGCTTAAAGCAAATTTCTTATATTCAACTGATGCTAACTCTTTAGTAGCCTCAATAGATTCGATAAACATTTTACCGTTTGAGTTAACCACTAATTTAGCATTAGTTGATAGTTTTGGGTTCGTTCTTAATAGAGGTTTAGATAAATCATCTAACTCGTAGTTCTTCTCTAACTTAAAGTTAGGTACAGATCTGTTAATTATCTCAGCATTATCTACTGTCGCTAGAGTAAACGAGCCAAGAGGAGTCTGTCCAGTTACACATGCGTTACAGTCTTGATACCCATAGTTAATCACAGCGCCAGAAGTAAGACCTAAGTCTACCGCATTTATCTCTAGTGGTCGAACATCAATTTCATATTCTGGCATGCTATTTAGTTGCTCGACAGCGTCGTCAATGTTTACTCCTTCAAGACGATGCATTATTTGCATACAACTTATTAGTGTATCTCCACCAATAGTCGATTGGTCCTCAGGATTCAGATTCCCTCCGCTAGCATAGACTGCAACATCTACAAACTCTTTAATATATGATGAAGAGCCAGCCTCTGTAGTATGTAGACCATCTACGACATATAGTGGCCAATAGGGTCTTCCATTTTCTATTTTAGCAACACATGAGTAGAAAGCATAGAATACATTAATTCTTGAATCAGTACCACCATGAATTCGGTAAGTACCATTACCTGTTGGTCTATTGAACTGCGTTGAGCAGTCTCCTAACGATATACTTGGACCTCCTACAGTTAGAGCTAAGTAGTCTGGTGAGTTCGGATCCATATCTACACCCAACCATCTGTAGTCAGTATTATAGCCAGATGAATTATCGTTCTCAAAGATAGCAAATTTCGATTGGGCTTGGTCGAAGATCGGTACGCCGTTATTATCTGTAGATGAAGGTAAGAAAACTGTTGTAGGCCAAGATCCTTCATAATCTACCTGAGTAGCTAATTCTTGAGTAGTGTAAACCATTAGCTGATTTTGCATTACATACTCTAGCTTGTCTTTATCGCCAAGTAGGTTAACGCCATCTTGGTTGTCTGCTCTAAAGTAAATAGTAGCTAATGTTAGTTCAGATTGTACACTAGTACATCCAGTGTCTACTCGCTCTCTATCATTTGCGTTATACCATACTTTAGCCTCATAAGTTTGGTAAGTAATTTCATCAGGACATGTATTCTTATATAGTGCAAGCCCATTCTGACCTGTTACTGGTTGTCCCTGTGCATCTGTAACTTGAACGAATTGGCCGTTAACTATCTCAAAGTAGAAGCCCTGTTCGGTTGGAGTTGTATAAAAACCATCTGGAACAATTACCGAACTTGGTATAGAACTAATAGGAGCGCCTGCATAAAAGTTTGCATTAGCCTCGTTTGTAAACAGAGTACCTGTAGGAATATCATTTACTCTAACATCAGTTATCTGTTCTAAAGTAGCATTAGTTGCTCCAGTAGTATCTACAACATTTTGCCATAGGGTAGCCTGCTCAAAACCTCCACCATGACATACACCATCAGCATCGTCTGAATAATAACCTACAATTGGCCACGCATTACCTGTAGAAATAGAACAGTTAACAGTTGAAATAATTACACCATTGTCATCAATTTGTAGAGCAATAGTTGTAGGAGTTCCACCTATATCTTGAAATACTGATAACCACTGTGCAGTAGTATCAAGAGATTTAACTTCATTACTTACAGTTCCACCAGCATTATTAGCGGTTTGGTAAATAGAATCTCCTGCTTGTAATTCTGCGATAGTAGTTGCTTGATTAGCAGCATCTAAATATGCTGGAGTCGTCGTAGGAGTTGTACATGCTATTTCAGCAGAACTAGCGAATACGTTTGCTCTTTGAATCTGTACAATTGGTACAGGAGTTACTTCATAAGTGAATGTGATAGGATGGTTATTAGTAGGGTTTTCACCATATTGATCTGTTACAGTAATGTCAAATGTTACAGTCTGAGTTGTACCCTGTGTCATTCCAGTTAAACTGGCTACATAACTAACAACTAAACCATTGATAGAAACATTACCACCACCAGATTGGTTTTGAACTGCTAATGTAATGTTACCAGGTCCATCGTCATCGGAAATATAAGCCGATAGGTCAACATCATTTTGATTGTATTGGTCAATGTTGTATGCCGGTTGTGATATTGGGAAGTTCTGTTGTGAAACTACCGGAGGGAGATTACTCTCTGATAATAGAGTAAATGTAACTTGAGCCGGCGAGTTTGCAAATTCACCTTGGTTGTCCTCGACAGTAACATAAGCTAATTCATTTATGTTACTTGAACCCACACCTAAAGTAGTGCCACTAGGTTTTGATAACGTAAATACAGTGTTGCCGGCCGTGTTAGAGTTACTAGTTAAGTCTACTTGTGATAAAGTAGGTAATCCTGGAAATTGAACTCTTGCACTTGGATCGTCATTTGCATTAGTCCAGTAATAAGTTAAAGAATTAACACTCTCATCT
>Ga0163111_10000727_pt1 | contig 19742 bp, 14 predicted proteins | sample CRUFie1St18metaG_FD_109645 | JGI IMG/M metagenome (GOLD analysis project Ga0163111, IMG submission 109645) | Marine microbial communities from the Costa Rica Dome - CRUD Field 142mm St18 metaG | ecosystem: Environmental > Aquatic > Marine > Oceanic > Photic zone | place: Costa Rica: the Eastern... | reverse complement strand
CTGTGGTCGAAGAGTCGCCAAATCAACATGCTATCCGCAGCAAGGCTATTTTTATTCGGCTCCAGAGATGTGTGGTTTGTAGTTGCCCTACCCGTATTTCTTCAGCTTGAACTGGGGTGGTCTAGTATTTCTGTCGGCACCTTTCTGGCTGCATGGATCATCGGCTACGGGCTAATACAAGCACTCGCTCCGAATATCACCGGAATCTCCAACGATCATCCGCCTGATGGGCGCACAGCACTCTTCTGGAGTTTGGGGCTCACCGCTGTGCCAGCAATGCTGGCGTTCGCTCTGAATATGCAAACGGCGGCGACTGCGGCATTAGTGATTGGCCTTATCCTTTTCGGCCTTATCTTCGCAATGAATTCTGCCGTACACTCATTCTTGATTGTCTCTTATGCAGACGCTGACGGTATCTCGTTGGATGTGGGTTTCTACTATATGGCCAACGCAGCGGGGCGTTTGCTGGGTACCATTTGTTCTGGTTGGGTTTACCAAGCTTATGGGATAAGTGCTTGTCTTGCGGTATCGAGCCTATTCTTAATCGCTGTTACAGCGATCTCTGCGCAACTCCCAAAGCGCGCATAAAACCGCAACCTATTGCGCGCGGATATATTGCACGGCCGGCGTGCAAATTTGATCGGTTACATCGATTTGTGTGATGTTGCTGCCTGTGGTGTTTTCGGTCATCGTTCTAAAAAAGACCGTCGCGCATCCGTAACCAACGCGCCGACAGAGTATAAAGGACAGCCCATGGCCCAGACCGCAACCCAACGACTGCATCGAGCTAAGGCATCGAAACGGGTGATTTTACAATCCGACTTTGCCGGTATCCGCGCCGGCAGTTCCATGTTCGTCGCAACACCGAAAATCGTCGACGACTTCGTGAACCAGTTACCAGTTGGCCACTTTATTTCGATGCCAGAACTGCGTGCCGATTTGGCCATAGAAAACGATTGCGACGCCACCTGCCCGGTCTCCACAGCAATCTTTTTGCGGGTAGTTGCCGAAGCTGCACTAGAGCAACTTGAGGCAGGGGCCGCGATCAAAGACATCACGCCGTTTTGGCGGGTTGTGGCACCGGGGGACAAAGTAAGTTCACGCCTGCCTATTGATCAACAATGGTTGCTGCAACGCCGGGAAGAGGAACTCGCTAGCAGCGACTGACAATTAACTCCCCGGGATCGGCAATACCGACAGTGTTCGCCTCGTCTTGCGCCCAAACATTGTCTTATCATCCAGCCCTGTTGCTTGCTGCTGTTCTACCGCACAATGACACACGGTCGGGCAAGTAGGAGCAATGTTCCTGCTCTGCTGACCGATTGTTGCTGTTTTTATTAACCCGGATTTTCTGCCTTGTATAATCATGGGCAGATCTCTAGCGCTAAGGCTCTTTATGCTCAGTTCTGTTGATCGGTTCTTTGGTTTGTCGGCAAACGGCACCAACTTCTCTCGCGAGGTCACGGCTGGCCTTACTACTTTTTTGGCCATGGCCTACATCACGGTTGTGAACCCCTTGATTCTGTCCGATGCGGGCATGGACTTCGGCGCGGTATTTGTTGCCACCTGCTGCGCGGCGGCCTTCGGCTCCTTGGTCATGGGCTTGCTCGCCAATTACCCCATAGGTCTGGCTCCGGGCATGGGCCAGAACGCATTCTTTACTTACGCTGTGGTGGTCGGTTCAGGGCACCCCTGGCAAACAGCCCTCGGCGCAGTTTTTCTCTCCGGTATTTTATTTGTTGTGATCAGCCTGCTGCCTATTCGAGCCTGGTTAATAAACTCAATACCGCGCAATTTGAAACTCGGCATGGCTGCAGGCATTGGCTTCTTTCTCGCATTTATCGCTATGAAGAACGCCGGCATCATCGAGGCCAATGCTGCGACCTTCGTGACTTTGGGGAACCTCATCACCTTTGGACCGCTGATGGCTTTTGCGGGCTTTTTTGCCATTACTGCAATGGCCGCAACAGGCTATCGCAGTGCCGTGATACTGGGCATGGTGCTGGTATCGGTGATTGGCTGGATCACAGGGCAAGCGGACTTTATCGGATTAGCTTCCGCGCCACCCTCCGCCGCACCGGTATTTATGCAGCTGGATATCGCCGCAGCATTAGATATTTCAATGCTCAGTGTTGTGCTGACCCTGTTGCTGGTGGATGTCTTCGATACTGCAGGAACACTTGTCGGGGTCGCCACCCGAGGAAAGATGATGGACGAAGCCGGTCGCTTGCCGCGTCTCGGGCGCGCCTTGGTGGCTGACTCCAGCGCCACCGCTGTGGGCGCCCTATTCGGTACCTCTTCAACGACGTCGTTTATTGAGAGTGCAGCAGGCGTTGAAAGTGGTGGCCGCACCGGACTCAGTGCTGTGGTTATTGGTATCGCCTTTCTGCTATGTCTGGTCCTTGCACCGTTGGCTCAGAGCATTCCCGGCTACGCAGCTGCTGCCGCGCTATTGTTTGTATCCGCTTCTATGGCGCAAAGTTTAGTGGACGTTGACTGGCCAGACATAACCGAGTCGACTCCCGCGATTATTACTGCATTGGTTATGCCGCTGAGCTTTTCTGTGGCCGATGGCATCGGGGTGGGCTTTATCAGTTACGTCGTCATCAAGCTGCTTGCAGGGCGGGTCAAGGAAGTGCCTGCTGCAGTGCTATTAGTCGCTCTGGTATTCGCCGCTAAATTCGTATTTTTATAACCCAAAAAAAGCGGCCCATTTGGGCCGCCTTTAAACGCTTTAAGCACGACTGCTTAGAAGGTGTACTGAACCTTTGCTAAGAAGTGTCGTGGCAACTCTGGCAATACGATATTGCTGCCAAAGAGGTTGGGGAAGTTAGAACGGAAGTAGCGCTCATCCGTCAGGTTCTTACCCGTTAGCGACACGTTCCAAGATTCCGATTCCCAACCAATGGTCATATTCAGCAGCGTGTACGCTGGCAGGATAATGCTATTGGAGAAACCTGAGGGCGCCGATTCAACATCGGTGACGCTGGCACTGATCGTCAGGCCATTTTCAAACAGGTATGTACCGTAGGCTGAGAAGATATTTTCTGGCATCCCCGCACGACGGCCGCCACTGGCAGCGACGTTCACTGGGCCACCAATCTGCCCGCCGAACACCAAGTGCGGTGGCACTAATGGCAGATCGTCACCACCGTAGAAGCTGAAACGATTGCCATCGGCAACACTGCTTAAGTTGATGGCTTCCACATTGGTATAGGTCGCCCCTACAAACAACGCATCGTTGACGGCCCAGCGCACCTCGAACTCTGTACCCTTAGTACGAACAGCCTGGTTAGTCACGATCGATTGTGCTGAGAAATCTGTGCGCTCCTGCTCGTAACGAGACAGTGAGAAATACAGCCGATCGTCTTCTAGCAGTTCACCCTTGATACCGTATTCGGTGAGCTCCGAAGAATCAAAGGCTCCTCCGGACGCCACGTTGCTCACGGTCAACTCAGCACCCTGCCCAGCAATCACTGTGGCCTGTTCCGACATAGTGACGTAGGGAATGATGCCGGAATCGGCCACATCGTAAGACACACTGACCGTCCAAGAGGTACCCGACACTTCATTGTCCGCAGCAACGTCAATACAACTGCCATCGGTACAGAAGTTATTGGAGCTCGCCAACAACAACTTATCAACGGGCTGACGGCTTTCCATTTCGATCGTGTCGTAGCGGGCGCCCAGAAGCACCGACAAGCCATTCTCCCAAGCTAGATCCGTTAAGAACGCCAAACCCACGTCAGTGTACTCACCGATGTAGTATTCGGTGTAGTCATCGTCGATGCGCGTAGCCAGCAATCGCGCATCCAGCGCCGTACTTGGCCCAGTTAGATCGCGGCGATGGAAGTATTCATTAGTGTAATCATCACCATGCTCGAAATTGGTATAACGCAATGATGGCGACAATTGGACTGACGCAACGAGACTGTCGAAGGTAAACGACTTAGCTACGATCAACTTCTCTTCGAACACATAGGTTTCGTGGAATTGCGAAAAGCCGTAGGCGTTTTCGTTGAGGTTCTCATAGGACTCGTAGAACATTTGATTAGTCAATTCCCAACCTGAATCCGTATCGATAATCACATCCAGATACAGGGTGGTCACTTCGTTGGTCAATTGGTCGTCCGCAGCGATCAGGGTGGCCGAAGGGTCTAACTTTGCAGTGCCGACATTGGTCAAAGCCATGAGATCGGCATCAAAGAAGCCGCTGATATCCGCATAGGTCAGTGGCGAATTTGCGGTTAAGCCACCTGTGCCAAAGGTCCAGAATGCGAATGGGTTGAGATCAGTAAAACCGTCGCCGGTGACATCAAATTCCTGATGGGAAATTTTACCGTCGCCATTTGTATCTAATGGCGTTGGCGAACCAGTGATGTAGGTGCCGTTATCTACCAACTCTTGGGTAATGCGGTTCCAACCAGCATTTTGTGCCCCCGAATAGTCGTGATACATACCGCCAAACTGCAGCTGCACTCTGTCATTCAGGTCAAGATCGAAACTCGCTTGCAACAACGACTGCTCGACACCTGGTGCGTTAGTGTAATAGCTGTCTGAGTTTTCTATCTCGCCGTACAAGTAGAAACCCATTGGCTTGCCGGCTAATTCAGCTGGGCCACCGACCTCAGCGGTCAACACACTCTTGTTCCAACTGCCGGTGGTGTAGGCGATCGCCCCAACGTTTTCGGCAATGTATGCGCCGGTCTCTTCGATACGCGCTGACTTAGGATTAAAGTTTAGATAACCACCGATCTTCGACGGACCGTAAATTGGCGAGGCCGGCCCACGGACGATATCGACGCGGTCCGACGCACCAATGGGTGTCGGGTAGTTGCCGGGATTGTCCAAACGACGAATGCCGCGGAAATATGTCTCGCCAGGAGTGCCGCGAACATCCAGACCACCAGCCACGCCAAAGAACGACTGGGTAAAGGAACCTGGAGAGACGGTGATGAGTTCATCGATGTCCTGCATGTTCATGCGGTCCATGAGTTCTTCGCTCACCGTTGAAACGCTACGCGGCGTTTCTAAGATAGATTTATTGAAACCAAAAATTGATTCCACGTTTTCGCCGGGCAAACTGTTCAGATCGCCGGTTACAACGACCTCTTCAATAACGCCCTCATCTGCTTGGGCAGTCTCCGCTTGCGCGGCAGTGATTGGCGCCATAGCAGCGATCGCCGCAGCAATCGATACGCCATATGCATAAAGCGACCGTGACTTTGAAAAATACATGCCTTCCCCTTGTATTGAGTTAAGTGGGTTTAGATATGGTTACTAGTGTTTTTATTGTTATGCGTTAGCACTGTAGATTGATGATCAGAGGTTCCACCCTCCGTTCAAAAAAGCAATCGCCCTATATTGCCCCCCTTCCCGGGTGCCCGTTGCGGTTTGCTTTTACCTTCCTACTACTTTTCTTGCTCTTTTTTTGTATTTTTAAAGTGCAATTACTGTGCCGTTTGCGCTCACGTAAAACTGGCACAAAAGGTAAGTTTTTTACCTCCTGGCGAGCTATAAATGTGCGTCGGAGCGAACTCTGCACCATCGTGGAACACGGGTCTAGGACTATGGACTAAGAATCTAAAACTTTTTTTAAATTTGAACATTTATGGGGCGTTTAGGACTGGTAAATATTGGCGCAAATTACCAAACTTATGGCTCAGTTAGGTCATTAAGCCGCGCCAATTTAGGAAACCCAATGCCCCAGTTAATTTCTTCCTCGCCAATTGCTAACAGAACTCTGGCCGGATCAATTTTTTTAAAGATCTTCACAGCGCTACTGTTGCTGATCGGCGCTACAGCTTGCACAACCCCCTCAGAGACCGCACCGCTACCGGTGAAAGTAGTGGTGGTGACCATGTTTGAAATTGGCGCTGATGAGGGCGATACCGCGGGCGAGTTTCAGTTATGGAAGGAGCGCCGAAATTTGGACCAACGTATCCCCTTTCCCCAGTCCCATCATGACCTTTACTACAACAGTGAATCTCAAATTCTTGGCATGGTTACGGGGATTGGCACCGCGAAGTCTGCAACTGCAACTATGGCTTTGGGTCTAGACCCGCGCTTTGACCTCTCTCAGGCCTACTGGATGGTTGCGGGTATTGCCGGCATTGATCCAGAAGACGCATCAATTGGATCAGTGGCCTGGTCCTCCTATCTAGTAGATGGCGATCTCGGCCACGAGATAGACGCGCGGGAAATGCCTGATGATTGGGATACCGGCTTTTTCGCCCGCTACACAAAGTTCCCTTACGATCCGGCACGCCCGGAACCCACCGGCGAAATGTTCCAAGCAAATCCAGCACTGCGAGATTGGGCCTTTGAACTCACCAAGGATGCACCGCTGGTGAACCCAGAAACGCTGGCAGAAACTAGCAGTCTCTATACCGAGCATCCGAATGCCCAGAAACCACCATTCGTACTTACCGGCGGTCATATCGCCGCCATGACATTTTGGCATGGCGAACTAATGAATGATTGGGCCAACCGCTGGGTCAGCTATTGGTCAGACGGCGCTACAGACTTCGTTACTTCCGCGATGGAGGACACTGGCACGTACCAAGCCCTGTACTACCTGGATAAGATCAACAAAGTCGACGTCGATCGCTTTTTGGTCTTGCGCGGTGGCAGCAATTACACCATGCAACCCCCTGGCGTGAGCGCTGCGGAAAACCTGCTGAAAGAGAATGATGGCTATGCGGGTTTACAGGCGTCGTTAGAAAACATTTACATTACCGGCTCCATCGTTATCGATGAACTGCTGGAGAATTGGGATCGCTATGCCGTCTCGGTGCCGGGTAGCGCCGAGTAATTGCGGCAGCACCGACATAACTCGTTGCGGGTGCTGAGTAGCATGAGAATCACCAACTGCGCCGTCAAACCATTTGCCGCCATTAAAACCCTACTCTTGCTGTGCCTAACAATTTCAACGTGGCCGGTGCTGGCTAACCATGCTGCAAACTATTTTGAGTCGATCAAACAAGACCCGGTAAAACTGCGCCAGTTTTTACAGCAATTCCCGAAAGGCGGCGATTTGCACAACCATCTTTCCGGAGCTATCTACGCGGAGTCATACTTGGAATGGGCCAGTGCGGACGGCAAGTGTATTGACCTTAGCACCTACATCATCACCCCACCGCCCTGCGAAGGTACTAAGCCGCTCCGCCAGCTCATGGCTGATACGTCAACAGAGCCACTGGAGCCGGTTATTGATGCCATGTCTACGCGCAACTACGAGCGTCGTGGGGTTTCAGGCCACGACCAATTTTTTGCCACGTTCAACCGCTTTCGTTCAGCTGCGACCGGGCGCTTCGGCGATATGGTGGCAGAAGCACGCCAACGCGCCGGGCGCCAGAACATGGTGTATTTGGAACTAATGCTGAGCCTTGGCATGTTGGAAGTCACTCAGCTGGCTGCAGAATCTGGCAATCTGGACGCCCCATATGGCGAGCGCATAGACCACACCAAAGTCGACACCATCGTCGAAAAAGTGATCGAACATTTTGACGCCATTGAAAAACGTCAGTCAGAGCTGCTCGGTTGTACCGCCGACGCCGACACCCAGCCGACAGGATGCGATGTCACGGTACGCTATCAGGCTCAGGTGCTGCGCACGTTTGCCCCCATACAGGTCTACGCCCAAACGCTTCTCGCAGTTAAGCTCATGCAAGCGGATCCGCGGGTTGTGGCACTAAACTTTGTCGCCCCAGAGGATCACCGCATCGCACTACGCGATTATCACCAACATATGCAGTTCGTGGCGGAACTGAGCGCCGCGTTCCCAAGCCAGCCGGCAGGAATCACCTTGCACGCCGGCGAACTGACGATGGGTTTAGTACCACCCGAGGATCTGGGCTGGCACATTCGCGATGCCATAGAAACGGCCGGCGCCACCCGCATTGGCCACGGCATCGATATCGCCTATGACGACAACATGGACGCGCTACTTAACTCTATGGCAGAGCAAGACATTTTGGTTGAAATTAACCTGACCAGTAACGATGTTATTTTGGGCATCAAAGATGCTGACCACCCACTACCGACCTACCTCGAATACGGTGTACCCGTAACGCTGTCGACGGATGACGAGGGGGTGTCGCGCATCGACCTGACCCACGAATATCAACGTGCCACAACAACTTATGACCTGAGCTACTTACAACTTCGCTACTTCGCACGTAATTCTCTGCAATACAGCTTTTTATTCGGGGCACCGTTATTCAAGGACACTGCTGACGGCAGTGCCATCACTGCATGCGCCACAGATGACTTGGGTGCAGTAGCGCCTAGTAGCAACTGCGCAGAGTTTTTGGCCCAAAGCCCAAAGGCTAGGCTGCAGTGGGAGCTAGAACGGCGCCTCAGCGCCTTCGAGGCGAGCTTTTAGCAACCGCATGCTGCGAACTTTAAAGATGGCGGTTAAGGACCTCGTACAGGTCGGGTTTGTGCGCTTTGATTTCTGCTGGTGTTAAGCCTTCGACCGAATGCGGGTAGATAAGCCACTCATCGGTTTCATGCAAAAAATATTCTGGTCGACGATCGGTTTCATTACGGCTGGGTTTGAAGTATGGCACTGCAACACGAACATCTTGGGGAAAATTGAGTTTGAGCTGCGTCTGCATTGTCTCGATGATGGCATTTATGGTTTGACCGGTGTCAAATACGTCATCGACGATCAACACACGATCGTCGGCAGATAGATTCTTCACCAAGTAGCTCAGCCCGTGAATGATGACGTTGCGCGATTGCTGGTCGATACCGTGGTAGGAGCTTGTCCGGACTAGAATGTGGTCGGTTTCGATGTTGCGATAAGCAAAGTATTCTTGCACCGCCAAACCAATGGGCGCGCCGCCGCGCCAGAGCGCCATGATGAAAGTGGGTTCGTAGCCACTTTGGTGGACTTGCTGGGCAAGGCGAAAGGAGTCTGCAAGTAATTCTTCAGCGCCGATATAGAATTTGTCTGTCATACCGTCATTATCAATAAGAGTGGGCTAACAACACAACGCACAGTTGCCCTAAAGAATTGAAAAATTACGCCAAAGATGCGAAATACCTAATGAATTCATCCACCAACGACAAGTTATTCGTTACCGAACAATCCCATATCGCCGATTCCTACCGCCTCGGTGAGATCATTTACGCCAGCGGTTACCGACCTACATTCATTGTGGGCCTGTGGCGGGGAGGCAGCACCGTAGCACTGGCAGTGCAGGAGTGCCTAGCGTACCTGGGCGTGGCAACCGACCACACCACTATTCGCACTTCCTACGAAGGCCGCCCCCAATACGAGCGCTCGACAGCGGCTAAAGAGGGTATTCGCGTGCACGGCAAGAGCTATGCATTAGAAGCACTGAGTGCAGACGATCGGCTGCTGATCGTCGACGACGTTTATCGGAGTGGTCGACACACCAGAGCTGTAGTCGATCAGTTGTCTACCGGATTACGCCGCAATATGCCGGAGGATGTGCGGGTCGCTGCGCTGTGGAAACATACCGACGTCAGCGCGCCGGATCCTGACTATTTTTTGCATGAGACCGACCAATGGGTAGTCCTACCTTACGAAATGCGCGGGATAAGCGAAGATGAGCTGCGCACTCACAAACCGTTCTTAAGTGACCTCTTGCCCTAAAGTTCGTTAGCCACTCAGCCCCAGCAACTCAGACAGTTGCTCGTTGACCTGGTCTTCCGTATAGCCTGCGCACCAATGGCGCCAGATTCGTCTGGCAGACACCGGATTTTCTGGCTCACCCGGCAGCGGCGTCACTTGAGTTTTGTTGTAGATGAATAGGCCTGCCAGACCCACCTCTGGATGCTCGGGATGGCGCCAATTTTTGCACAACCAGCGCCCATAGTACCTCCGGTATTCCTTATGCCGCTTACTTGCAAGTCGCTGCAAATATTTACGCCAGCGATAGTTATCAAACACCTGGATATTTTTAAGTTCGGTTTCTACTTGTTCGCTCATTGCTGGGGATCCTGTTTCCAGGTAAACCAGTTCGCCCTCGGTTGTCAGCGCCGGCACGACCAGCCAGGAATCCCTTTTGCGCGGATAAGGCGCAAACATATTCCATGTGTGGGCAAGATTAAACAATCTAAGCATTGGCTCGAAAGGTAAGCGCGCATCCTGTTGCAAATTAAATTGTTCAATTACCGCTGTGCGCCATGCTGGAATGGTCTGAATATTCCAAGTCAGAACAGCCAACAGCATCACTGCGACAAACGCCTGAGACCGTGCGCCCGGGAATTTGCTCGGGTCGCGCCAAGGCAACACTATCGAAAACAGCCGACCAAAACCCTCCCGGTGACGACCAATCCAGTGGTACACCCGGTCACCAAACGGGGCGACAAATACAATGAGAGGTGCGAATAAGAAAAACACCGGCGATGCCCTAAACAGCGTTGCCAACGCGGCGGTCTTAGTTGTCAGCGCACCCGTACTGTCTTCTACAACCCAGCTAAATTCTTGCTCTAACAACTGTGCGACATCGGCTCTGCTTTGTGCAGGAAAAATTTCCGCTTTGTCCAAGAAAAGAAAGGTTCGCAGCAGGTGACAACTTTTTTCACAAAACGAGCAAGGCTGATCGTAATAGATGGTTAGACGCTGAGCCCGCGCCCGGCGCGGAGTGAACAAATAGGCTTGCACCCGATCCCAAAAGCTTGAGGGCAGAAACAACAGTACCGTGGTGATGGAGACATAGGGGAATAAGCCGATCTGCATGTTGAACAAAAAGCCCACTTCTAGACTTACGAATGCTAAAACGCCTAGGTAGCGAAACGTGGGGTTAAGCCAGGGCGAAAATATCAGCACAGGCCCCACTAGCTCCAACCACCAGACATAGTGCGTAAGTGGCACAGTCAAATGGTGCCAGTCACGCCACTGCTGCGCGAACCAAGTATTTAAGTCGTCGAGATGTAAGGCGTAGTAGATGGCGGTTCCGTCAACTTGCCATTCAACCCCGGTCTTTAACCACGCGGAAAAGAAATATACCGCCATGGCCTGCAGCAAAATTGCCGCCGTGGCGACACTAAGGTAGGTGTTCGCGGAGTTCAACGGCGCAACAGGACTAGAGGCCCTGTTGCGTACTAAGGTGGCGTCTACCGAATAGCGGGCACCCAATGGCAAAAACATACTCCAGAACAACATCGCAACCAGCAACATATCCCCGCCCTGCAAGAGCATGGGGGCACGGAAATGTAGGGATCCCAAAAGTACAAAACTAAACAGCGTGCTCAGGCGTGTCCGATAGCCGAGCATCAAAGCCACAGCACTGAGCAAGGCCACGCCGTTGAGTAGAGCCGCCCACAGCCAATGGCCATGGGCAAAATACAAAGAAAAGCGCCAATCGTTATTCCACTGAATAATCCATTCTCGCGGTGCGACGCCCTCGTCACTCAGCCAGAGCGCAAGATCCGGCGCTCTGATCAACAAATCGGCAACCAAAATTAGCCCTAGGGCAATACGAAATAACGCCAAACCGCGCAGATCGATGCTGAATACCGAGCGGATATCAGGGGCAAGAAAGTTGGATGTCACAATGGTTCCCAAATTAGGTCATGCTAATAGCTGTCTAGTGGCAGCAAAACACCGGCCGGGTTCTAAGATTCACGCATCCGTGCCGGCTCGCTGGCGATGGCCAAGTTAGCGCGGAGCCAGAATTCTAGGATCATAAAAACCCAGACCGCGCCCGTTGTAGTCCATATCAAAACCGAGGCGGGTGCGCGTTTTTTCCGGCAATGCGAGGACATCCGCGATCGGTATCGACAAGTGTTGATTTTCCTCAGTTCGCAGCCACCCCAGAGTGTAGGTGAATAAAACGCCATACCGCCACTCATCGCGGGTGACATTAGCGCCGCCGCCGTGGAGTGTTCCCCCCAACCAAAACAGCGCCGATCCCGGTTGCATTTGTGCGCGAACAATTTCGTTCGGCTTCGCCACTCGGTCGGCGTCCCAGCGATGACTCCCGGGTACGATTAGCGTGCCTCCATTTGCCGCCGTGAATTCACTGATCGCCCACATACTGGCCAGAATTAAGTTTGGCCGAGGTGGTGTCCAGTGAGGGTACAAATCTTCCTCGCGATGCAGAATCTGATCTCGAGCTCCCGGCCCGATTTCCAGTGCCGCCGTAACGTTGAGCTGCCACTTGACGCAATTCTCTAGCAAATGGCGATCACCTAAATGCTCAACGGTCGGGTGGGTCATGAGCTGACAAAGCGTCGGCGACCGATGCATCAGCGCAATGACACGGCGGGTATGACCCGGATAGAACGCCTCGGCATCATCAGCTTCAACCTTGGCCGCTTCAAGATAAGGGTCCAGTTCCGACCTAACGGCTTGCAACTCAGCAGGCGTTGCCATTCCAGTTACCACGAGACAGCCAGCTTCCGCCAATAGCCCATACATTTCATCTGGCGCAACATCCACTGCGCAGCTTGGTATTTCGGCACCACCACTCATATCTTACTCCCCCATACGAGCGCCCAAGGATCTTCTTCACCTGAGCAAACTCCGTGATCGCTAACGCCACAGGCTGGCAACCTGTAGCACAACTATCCCCGAAGACCCGTACGAAGGTACGCGAAAGGTCGCTGATTGGCTAACTGACTATTACGGCCAATTCCTTCGGACCGCCTAAATCGCCGACCGTGGCCGCCTCAGGCTTGACCAGTGCAACCTGGGAATACCGCTCAGCCATTTGCTCTACCACGATCTTCCCCTCCAGCCGCGCTAGGTGCGCGCCCAGGCAAAAGTGAATACCAAAGCCCAATCCCAGATGCGGGTTTGGACTGCGCTCGATCATAAAGCTATCTGGCGCATCGAAGACCCGCTCATCGCGGTTTGCCGATGCGATCAAAGGCACCACCAGTTCGCCAGCGCCAATGGTTTGGCCAGCAAGCTCAACTTCTTTAGTGGTACGCCTGACGGTAGCCGAAAACGGCGAATAATAGCGTAGCGCCTCCTCGACGAAAGCGCCGCTGAGCTCTGGGCTTTGAGTTAATTGCGCCAGAGTTTGCGGCTCTTCATGAAAGATTCGCGCCGAGGCTGTAATTAGACCAGTGGTGGTTTCGTTGCCCGCAATCAACAACAGCCGACAGAAGCTCAATAGCTCTTCATCATCCAACCGGCCATCTTCGGTTTCTACCGCTACCAACTGGCCGAGTAAATGATTTTTAGGGTGGCGCCGAATGTGATTTATGCGCTGCAAAAAATAAGCATTCATTTCCGCGGCTGCGGCCTCGGATTCAGGACTGGGCGTCCCGAACAGAATCTCACCAATATTGCTGAAGATTTCATCTGACCAGGCCTTGAATGTAGCCATATCACCGTCTTCTACCCCAAGCATTTCTGCAATAACCATCACCGGTAAAGGTGCGGCAAGGGCCTGCACCAGGTCCACCTCAGCATTGGTGGGCATGGTGTCAAGCAACGCCCTGCAACGAGCGCGGATTTGCGCTTCTTGTTTTTCGATCTGACTGGGCTTGAACGCCACACTCACCAACTTACGCAATCGATGATGCACAGGCGGATCGCTAAACAGCATACTCGGAGCGCCACGCTCTTCGGGTGGTAGTGCCGAAACGTCCGATGAGAAGGTGGCATGATCGCGCATAACAGCGTGAACATCCGCATGACGAGCCACCTGCCAAGGGCCATCGGCTTCGATTCGGGTAACCGGCGCGTGGTCGCGCAGCATCTTAAAGCCATCATAAGGATTCATGGGTTCTGCTACCTCACTCATAGGTGTTCCGATTCCTCAGGCATGGAAATTCGTGACCGCGGATTATCGAGTACCGAACGACACAGGGCAACGCCAAGCACGGCTGGCGTTAGAGCATGACCCATTCCAACTTGTCTGATGCCAATGCGTCATCGCACCCGATTACCGCTTAGAGCACTTGTTTATCTGACAGGTTCCTGTGCTATTGTCTGAGCATTCTGATTTTGCATAGTGAACACCACCCGTGTCATTAACGACCAATCCAGCACCCCAATGCGCCATTAGTTCTCCCGGATTGTTCGCGCTTATTCTTGGATTTTGCCTCAGCGTCGGCGCCCACACCGCAGTGGCCCTTTCTGCTGCTGATGCGCGCAGCACATTTGAACTGACCCATGGGGCGATTTATCAGATTCGCGTTATCGACATCGCGGCAAACAACAAAACGTCAACCGGATCGGGTTTCATTATCGATTCCAATGGCCTGATCGCGACCAATTACCATGTTGTGTCCAACGCCGTAAATACACCGGGTAAGTACCGGATCGAATTGCTGCAGAACGACGAATCTCAGGTCTATATCGCCACGGTAGAGAATGTTGACGTGGTCAATGATCTGGCCCTATTGCACGTACCGGAACTACAGGGGCCAGTATTACCCTTAGCCGGAACAGCCATGGCCCAAGGAGATACCGCCTATGCCATCGGTTACCCCTATGATCTGGGCATCACCGTGGTGCCTGGTACCTATAATGGTTTGGCGCCCCACAGCGCCAGTGACCGCGTACATTTTACCGGATCACTGAACCCGGGCATGAGCGGCGGTCCAGCCTTTAACAATCAGGGAGAGGTCATTGGCGTTAACGTAGCCAGCGCTGGTAACCAGGTGAGTTTCTTGATTCCAGTGCAGCGTTTGCTGTCTTTGTATGACGGCACATCGATGGGTCAACAACGCGACCTCAAAGACACCATGCGCCAACAATTGGTGGGCAACAGCAACCGTATGATTGAGCAAATGCTTGACGGCAATTGGCAACTACTACCCCTCGGCCGCGCCCAAGCACTGGATGAAATTACTGGCTTTTTACGTTGTTGGGGTGATTCGAAAAATCAGCAGGAGCAGTCGGATAGCAAGCCGTTCTGGGCCCAGCGCAGTTGCCAAACTGACCACAATATTTTTGTCAGCCCAAGCCTAATGACCGGCAAAATAGAACTGCAGTTTTACTGGCTAGAAAGCGCAGAGCTGAACTCAGCACAGTTTTATGAACATTACGAACAGATATTTTCGCGTTTCGTTCCGGGCAACAGTGGTCGCGAGGAGGACCTCGGGCGTTGGGCTTGCGAAGACGCCTTCGTCAATCCCGCAACAGAGGTTACCAAGGCTGTATTTTGCGCACGCGGCTACGATGCCATGCCCGGACTTTACGACGTACTGTTTCTCCAAGGCAGCGTCAGCCGTGCTCAAGAGGCCCATATCATCCACTTCACCCTCGCCGGAACTACTCGAGAGCTTGCGCAAAAGTTCACCCAGCGCTTTGTCGAAACAGGTGCCTGGTAATGGGTCTAATTATTGAGGTCACCGGAGACACACGCACCACGCGACTGGAAAACTTCAGCAGCGTTGCCAGTGGGCTGTTGAGTATTGGCCGCGCCAGAGACAACGACTTAATTTTAGACGATCCCTATGTCGACCCCTATCACGGGCAAATTATCTTCGGCGAAACTGGAACGTGGTCGTATCAGGATTTGGGTTCTGAGAACGGCAGTAAGCGTGGCAAAGAGTCGGTTAATGATTGCGCCTTAACATCGGCAGATGTATTAACACTTGGCAAAACCCGGCTGCAATTCTTCGATCCTAGCCACCGAGTAGCACCAGCACTGTCGTTACACAACTCACGCCAGCGCTTGCTGTCGTTCAACACCTGGTCGACCAGCGGCCTACTGCTCATCGGCGCGATATTGACCCTCGCATTAAACATCTATGTGAACTACACCGGCGAGAAATTAGATGCCGGCATGCTGATGGGGATATTCCTGGGTGCGTTCTCTTTACCACTGATCGTCAGTACGGCATGGTCGCTGCTGGCGAAAATTTTGTGCGGTCGCTCGCACTTTCTTAGCATTGTAAATGTCGCGTTAGTGGCGCTGATCATTCTGGAGTTATACCAGTATCCCTTTATTGGCGTGGCGTATAACTTCCCGGCCATTGACCGCGGTTATTTGGGCGTTGTGTTGAATTTGCTGGTGTTCGGTTTCTATCTCTATGCCACGCTACTGATCTGTACTCGGCTTAAAGACCAGACCAACAAACTCATCGCTGGACTAGTGCCGGCCGTGGTCTTTTGTGCCTATCTGGTGATACAAATATCCAACGCTGATGAGCACAATAATGCTCCAAATTACAACGGCCGCCTGCTGGCACCGGTCGTGTTGCTGCGCAGTGGTGAAACACCTGATGAATTTATTCAGCGACTGCCCGGTATATTTGATGATGCGGACGGACTCATAGACTAAGACTCATAGACAAAATAGGTGCTCCTTAATGCAACAACCTGGGCCCTCTAAAAACTTTCAACAGCCCAAGCAGCATTGGCCAACCCCCGCCACGCCACCGCAAGGCAGTCCCAACATTGTGCTAATGATGCTCGACGACGTGGGATTTGCTGACTTTGGCTGCTACGGCTCAGAGATTGATACGCCCAGTATCGACCAGGTTGCGGCTCGCGGCGTGCGCTACAGTGGTTTCCACACTACGGCGATGTGCTCTACAACACGTGCCGCTCTGCTTACCGGGCGCAATCACCATGCGGTGGGGGTCGGCTGCTTAGCTAACTTCGACAGTGGCTATCCAGGCTATCGAGGCAAAATTGCCAAAGACGCACCGACCTTGGCCGAGTCGCTGCGCGAGGTCGGTTACCGCAACTACATGGTGGGCAAATGGCACGTTACACCACTCACCGAAACCGGTCCCACGGGGCCTTTCGACGGCTGGCCACTGGGGCGCGGCTTTGATCGATTTTACGGATTTCTAGACGCCGAGACCGATCACTACTCGCCAGAACTGGTGCGCGACAATAGCCATATTCAGGCACCCGGCACGTTCGAAACAGGCTATCACCTAACCGAAGATTTATTTGATCAAGCTATCGGCTATATCAAGGGACACATTGCTGCGTCGCCACAAACGCCCTGGTTTTTAATGCTTACTCCGGGGGCCTGTCATGCCCCCCATCAGGCACCTAAGCCATTAATCGACAAATACGACGCGCTTTTCGCCAAGGGCTGGGATCAGTGTCGTGAAGACCGGTTGGCGCGGCAAATCGCCATGGGCATCGTACCAAACGGCACCCAACTGCCACCGCGCAATGACAACGTCAAAGCCTGGGCCGAACACAGCAGCGACGAACAGCGGGTGTTTGCGCGCCTGGCCGGAGCCTATGCCGCAATGCTGGAACATACAGACCAGCAACTGGCGCGGCTGCTAGATTTCTTGCATAGCGCCGAGTTGAGCGACAACACTCTGGTGCTGCTGCTATCGGACAACGGCGCGAGCCAGGAAGGCGGTCCTAACGGTTTCGTAAATGCCATGGGGCCGTTCAATGGCCAACCCGAACCTTTAGCAACCAAACTTGCGCGGTTAGACGATATCGGCGGGCCGGATACGCATACCAACTTCCCATGGGGCTGGGCCATGGCATCGAATACACCGTTGAAGCGCTACAAACAGAACACCCACGGCGGCGGTATCCGAGATCCGCTGGTTATTTCCTGGCCGGCCAAGGTGCCCACTGATGGCAGCGTGCGCGAACAGTTCTGCCATGTCAGCGATTTGGCGCCCACCATTCTTGATCTGATTGGCGTTACCGCTAAACCTTCCAAAGCTATCGGTACAGCAGGAGTGAGCTTTGCAGCGACACTATTCAACCCAACCGCCGAAACAGACAAAGACGTACAGTACTTTGAGATGTTCGGGCACCGCGGGCTAGTACACGATGGCTGGAAAGCAGTTGCCTATCACCAACCAGGCACGCCCTTTGATGATGACGAATGGGAACTCTACCACCTCGACCGCGACTTCAACGAAACCCAAAACCTAGCGACTACAGAACCAGAGCGACTGCATGCTCTGCAAACCCTATGGTGGCAACAAGCCGAAGCCAATCAAGTGCTGCCCTTAGATGATCGGTTTGCGCCGCGCTTCGCAGAAAACGCAGAGCGCCACCGCGGCGGTCGTAGCCATTACACTTTTTGGCCCGGCATGGGCCATTTACCCAGCGATGTAGCACCAGATCTGCGCAGCCGCAGCTATCGAATAAGTGCCGAGATCGATACCCTAACCGAGCATGACAGCGGCGTTTTGCTCAGCCACGGAGATGCCACCGGAGGTTATTCGCTGTATCTCGATAATGGCCATCTCGTCCACGATCTGAATATTGGCGGCACTCATCAATTACTGACATCCCCACAGCCCATTGCTCCGGGCCACCATCAAGTGCAGTTCAGAATGCGACGGTATAGACAGAGCGACGGTCAGGTAAAAGGCGTAGCAACCCTGTGGGTCGGTCACGAGCAGGTAGCCGAACTGGCAACGGACAAGATCTTCAATCTGATGATTTCGTGGTCCGGCCTAGATGTGGGCTTCGATCGCGGCACCACCGTGGGGAACTACCCCTCGCCCTTCAAATTCTCCGGCAAGCTGCATAAAGTGACCGTGGATCTCGACGATGATCAAGAACTGGATCACGAGGGTGCGGGGCGCGCAGAAATGGCCCGCGAATAATTCCACCAGAGAGCGTTATGCAAAAGCAGTTAGCCGCCTGCGGCGTTAAACCCCAAGTTGTTAGCGACATTGCTGACTTGCAGCCACTACTTGAAAGAGACGGCGCTGCAGTGATCGACGGCCCGGAGTGCGGTGCTGAGGCTACCCGCGCCCTGGCGCGACAAATCTTCGCTGAAAAAACTTTGGCAATACCCGATGCTGCGCGGGTTTTTGAGGGTGGGGAATTTGATCACGCCCGAGATCAGGCCAGTGTGCATACTGCAACCCCAGCCCACACCGACGGATTTGCCTACGGTGATTTATACCCAGACTACATGCTGTTGAGCTGCGTACACCATTGCACCAAGGGCGGGGAAAGCGTGCTGATTGACGGCTATCGCATAGAACAGTACCTGCAAGCCCACGCAGATTTTAGCTGGGCTGGCCACGCGCTGCGAGACGTAGTGATCGATCAAACCGAGGACAATATGCAGACCGCGCTGAGTCCTATCATTATGCACAACGGCCACGACCGCATAATGGTGCGCAAAACCTTGAACCAAAAACCGTGTACGGACAGCAAAGACAGCGAACGAGATGCGCGCATGATTGCCCTGTGGTGCGACACCATTGATGCCGCCTACGAACAAGCGCCGCGTTTTAAGCTACGTGCAGGGCAGACGCTGATTGTGGACAACTATCGCCTTATGCACGGCCGCGATCCCTACGAGGATTTACAGCGCATGTTGTGGCGGGTCTGGGTTTGGACCACAGATGCCCTGGGCGTACCCGATCTCCCGTTAGCATCCGATACTCGCCATGCGGTAGTGAGCACAAACTGACTGACTAATCTGCGGCTCGAGTCGCCTGTTCTTCGCGCACCCAACCGAGCATCAGCCCACCCGCAAGAATTAGCAACACAAGGGACGCAAACCCAAATCGTTGGGACTGAGTGATGTCGGTAACCACTGCCACCAGCAACGGCGCCAAAAAAGCGGTAATCGATCCGCTGAGACCATACAGACCAAAAAACTGGGTAGCCATCGCCGGCGGCGATAGTTTAGCCATTAGGGTGCGCGAGGCGGATAAGCCAGTAACGAAGAACAAAGCAAAGATCTGATTAGTTCCGAGATATGCCAATTCCGCCACGGTATTGAAATACGGAAAAGACCACACCGGCTCAACGGACACTGGAACCACAAAAAATAGTGTGGGCGGGGTAATTGAGGTTAGAACCACCAAAATAATCGCGCTCATAATTATTGAGACTT
>Ga0163111_10000726_pt1 | contig 19746 bp, 15 predicted proteins | sample CRUFie1St18metaG_FD_109645 | JGI IMG/M metagenome (GOLD analysis project Ga0163111, IMG submission 109645) | Marine microbial communities from the Costa Rica Dome - CRUD Field 142mm St18 metaG | ecosystem: Environmental > Aquatic > Marine > Oceanic > Photic zone | place: Costa Rica: the Eastern... | reverse complement strand
TTGATTTCATTAGTTTCATTAGTTTCATTAGTTTCATTAGTTTCATTAGTTTCATTAGTTTCATTAGTTTCATTAGTTTCATTAGTTTCATTAGTTTCATTAGTTTCATTAGTTTCATTATTTTCAACTGATGAAGTAGAATAATTAATCAATAAATGTAAATTATTTGTAAAATTTAAATATTTTATTTCTTCATCTACAATATATTCCATATTATTTGTTATTTTATTTAAAATATTAGGAATAGATATATATTCATTAATAACTTCATATATAAATGGTATTTTGTTATTATTCAATAAACCCAAAACTACTTTCAATTTGTATTGTATAAATAATTTATAATACCTATTATGATAATAATAATGCATAATATAAAAATCTATTAAAATTTTATTATAATATTCAATTATATTACTAGAAGAATTTTTTATTCTATTTTTGTAATCAATAGTTAATTCTTTAATTATGCTATTTTTAAAATATTTTATTAGAAAAATTGAAAATACTTCACTTGATTCTATTAATATTTTTTTCTTTTTATTTAATGAACAATTTTTTATATAACTATTAATTGTTAATTTATACAAATATATTTCATTGTTCAAAAATAATGTTTTTATATTAAAATTCTCATTATAAAATATTTTTAACAATATTGGAATATTTATATTATTATATATACAAAAATTGTAAAAATTTAAAAGTTCTGAATAAGAAAAAATTATATTTGTGTAAGGATTTTTTATTTTTATTGGTTTTATTAAAATATATTCTGAAAATATTACATCATCATTTTCAGAAATAGGTTCTTCATAATTTAATAAAGAATTATATATAAGTTTTATAAAATCAGAATAAGTAAAATTATATATTTTATTATCAGAGTAAACTTTATAAATATATTTGTTTTTAAAAATTAAATTTCCCAATAAATCTTCATTATTAAAAATAGAGTTTCTTTTTTTCTTTAAATTATTTACTAGCTTATATAAAAAAAATATATTTTTTTGTGCTTTTATAAAGCATTTAATTGTTATAAAATCATTCAAATTTTCTTTATAAAAATAATATTTTTCTTTTATACTTGTAATTTTTTTTATATCTTGATTTAATTTTAAATATTTTGGATTTTTTCTTCCCATATGTTTTATTAGAAATGAATTATATATATTTATATAAATGTCTAGATTCATTATTTACATATATAATGAATCTAAAAATTATTTTTATATATTTATATATCTAAATTATAAGAATCACTATTTCCAATATTTATTTTTTTAATATTATTTACATCAAATTTTATTTCAATATTAGATAAACCACAATATTCATCATCTTTTTCTTCATTTAATATTTCATCAATTGATTTAATATTATTTACGTCCTTTTTAGCATCTTCAATTTCTGATAAATTTTTTGAAATTGTTTCTATATCTGTTAAAATTTTGAATGAATTAGTTCCATAATATCCCTGTTGTCCACACATTATATTTGCAGATACTCCTTTCATTAAGTCTAATTCTCCATGTCTTGCTGCTTTTAAAAACATTTCAGGGGTTTCTTCAAAAGAAGCTTTTGCAATGGGGCCAATATCATCATTGTTAATACCATGTCTAAAAATTGAAACCATTTTATCATTACAAGTCATTCTATCAACTAACATACTTAAATGATGATAATTAATATAACCACCATCAAATTCAATTACTTCAGATAATTCATTAAAAATACATTGTCTTGCTGCTTCAACACCTAATACTTTATATATTTCAATAATATCATTTGTTATAGTATTATTAGAATCTACAAAATCCATACCTAATAATTCTAATAAATTACTTCCTACAGTATCTAAAACCCAAACATCTTTCTTTTTATAAACTCCATCAATTTCTTCAAAATTATCTGTTATTTTTCTAAGTAAAACTTTTTTAATATCTTTGACACCTCTAATAATTAAATTATCTAATATTTCATCTAATAAATTTTTTAGCATATAAATTTCATCAGATTGGTCTAACGAATTTAATATATTTTTCATTTTCTTTTTTTTATTATTATAAACATTTTTATTTAATCTTAATCTAAATACTAAATTATCCGAATTATAATCAGAATACATACAGCTAATATTATTATAGCTATCATTTAATGCAAAATTTATATCTTCCATTGTAATTTCTTTATCAAGCATAATTTTTCTATCTAACGATAATCTAATAATCCATTTGGATTGTTCTTTATTGGTTTCATCATATGTAGTATTACATTCATCTAATAATTTTTCAAATTCATTATATTGTTCAATAAACTCTACATCATTACCTAATAAAGTTGAAGTGTCATTGGGATCAAAACAAATCTCTGCTTCATTTACTAATTCTCTAAATTTTGTATATTCTAATTCATAAATATAATTTTTTACATCATTTTGATTATATTTTTCATCTCCATTAACAAATACTGTACAAGAAGGATTCTTTGGATTTTCTGATAAAGATAAAATCTCTTCAATTCTTGGAACACCACGAGTTACATTTGATTTTGAAGCAACACCAGCAAAATGAAAAGTATTTAAAGTTAATTGAGTAGTGGGCTCTCCAATACTTTGTGCTGCAATCATTCCAACCATCTCACCTGGAGAAATAATTGCTTTTTTATATGTATTGTTAATTGTAATTAATAATAATTCGATTGATTTTTTACATAATTTTTTGTTCATAATTAAATCTTTTGGTGTTAAATAATAATAGTATAAAATTTTAAATAAATCATTTGGCTTTGATAAAAATAAATTATCTAGCTTATTCATATTTTCTTCAATTAAATTAAAAACTTCCAATGGTGTAATATCAATAATTACATTTTTATCTTGATTATGAGAAATATTATTTATAATATTAACAAATGATACAGGAATATTTACTGAATTTTTATAAATATTATTTAATACATTATCTACTATTAATTTTCTAGCTTCAATGAAATTATTAATATATTTTTTTGTTTTATCTAGTAAATCTTGTTTTTGCTTTTTAAATCTTGAGTATGTTTGTTTTGTATATAATGTAGAATATATTGAATCTTTTGTAGAATCATTTGGCATTTGATAATGTCCATATATTTCTTCAATTGTCATATTTATAAACGAAATACTTTGAGATTCTACTTTAATTGGGTCAAAATTATCATCTCCATAAGAATATTGAATAATTTTATTTTTATTATTTCTAACTGTCATATCATAATTTACCATTAAATCTTCTAAACCTTTAATAATTCGTCTTTGAATATATCCTGTCTGTGAAGTTTTTACTGCAGTATCAATTAAACCAACACGCCCACCCATTGCATGAAAGAATAATTCTTCTGGGCGTAGTCCACTAATAAATGAACTTTCTACAAATCCACGTGCTTCTGGTGAATCATCATATTTTGTAAAATGTGGTAAAGTTCTTTCATTAAATCCATACGGAATTCTTTTTCCATCTACATTTTGTTGTCCTAAGCATGAAATCATCTGTGAAATATTTAACTCACTTCCTTTAGACCCAGCATTTACCATAATAACAAACCGATTATTTTCATCTAAATTTTTTCTTCCAATCTTTCCGGCTTCAAAAGAAGCTTTATTTAAAATATTATTTACTTTAGTTTCAAATTCTTCAATATTTGATTTTCCTGTATTATTTTCAAATATTCCAAGATGTAATTCATCTGTTAATGATTTTACTTCTTTTTTTTTATTATTAATAACTTCAATAATTTTAGTATTTGTATTATTATTTGAAATTAAATCACTAATTCCAACACTATATCCATGAGTTTTCATATATTCAGTTACAATATCTTGTAAATTATCAATAAAGTTAGATGAAATTTTTTCATTATAATCATTAAAAACTCGGTGAATTAATCCTCGTGTAGTATCACCTAAAATATTTTTATCAAGAAAACCACGATTCATATTTCCAGAATTAATTTCTAAAACATTATTCGATTTTTCATAATCATCATCATCCTTAAACTTCTTTGTTTTATATTTTAAACTTATATTTGGAATAATTTGAGATAAAATATCTAAATTTTTTATATTAATATTGTTAAAATTAATCTTATTTAAATTAATTGAATTAAAATGTGCTAATAAATTCATTGCTTCTAATGGTTTAAAATTAATATTTTCACGTGTAAATAAATAACTGCTTAATAATGAATCTTGAAAAATACCAATAATAGATTTATTATTTGCAGGACTTATGATATTATTTTTAACAGCGGCTAATATTTTTAATTCAATTTCTGATTCTTCATCTTGTGGCATATGTAAATTCATTTCATCACCATCAAAATCAGCATTATATGGTTTTGTATCAGCAACATTCATTCTAAATGTATCGCCTTTATACATAATATGTGCAGTATGACACATCATTGACATTTTATGTAATGTTGGTTGACGATTAAATAATACAGAATCACCATTTAAAATGTGACGATGAACAATATCTCCTTCTTCTAAATTAATTGATTCTTTATCAACATATCTTAAACTAATACAATCTCCATTTTTTTTTTCATAAATTTTAGCTCCAGGATATACATCTGGACCATTTATAATAAGTTGTTTTAAATAATCTTTATTTTTTTCATTTACAACAATTGGTTTTGTTAAATTTTTTGCAATTTTTAATGGAATTCCTAATTCATTAATTGATAAATTTGGATCAGGAGTAATTACAGAACGAGCACTAAAATCTACACGTTTTCCCATTAAATTTCCTCGTACTCTTCCTGTTTTACCATTTAATCTTTCTTTAATTGCTTTTAAAGGTCTTCCCGATCTTTGAGCTACTGCAGCAACTCCAGGTATTTTATTATCCACTAAAGTAGATACATAATACTGTAAAACGGTTGTCCAATCATCAATAATATTTGGTGAAGCATTTTGTTGAATTTTTTCTTGTAAACTTTTATTGGATTTAATAATATTAACAATAATATGTGTTAAATCATCTTCACTTCTTTGTTGAGCATCGTGTTTTACCGATGGTCTAATTGCTGGGGGAGGAATTGCTAAAACTTGACAAATCATCCATTCTGGTCTTGAAAATATTGAACTAAAACCCATAAAATTTACATCTTCATCTGAAATTTTACTAAAAATTTTAATTACTAATTCTGGATTTAATTTCATAGTTAATTTATTTAATTCTTCTTTTGATAATGTTTTAACATCATCTTCTTTATCAGACCATTCTGCAATTAATGTAGCTAAACCTTCTTTCTTTAATTTTGGTTGTAAACAACCACAACCACAATTTGTATCTTCTCCACATCTTCTTTTTTTACTGGCAAATGTAAACACCTGTTGCCATCTTTCATCTTTATTATATTTTAGTAAATAATTATACTTATTTTTATCGATTAATAATTTACTACATTTAATACAGACACATCTTAAAATTTTAATTATTGTGGATAAATATTGAATATAAAATACTGGTCTTGCTAAATAAATATGTCCAAAATATCCAGGACTTTGAATATAGTCTAAGCCATCGGTTGGGCAAATAAATCCAGGCTCTAATATACCCATTCTAGGATCAAATAATCCACCTAGAACTGGTTTATTATTAGTATAAGTATCTCTATTATTAATTTCTGCAACAGAACTTTTTAATATTTCACTTGGACTTAATAAACTAAATTGAATACCTATAATTTTAGAGACAATTTTATTATCATCATTATTATTAATATTATTCATTCCTTTATAATTAATAAATAATATTTATATTATTTTAAATCAATTTAAAATTATTTAAAAAAATAATTGATTTTATTTTAAAAAAAATATATTTTAGCATATATATAATTGTAGAATGAACAATAATCATAAATATAATACTAGATTATCGAGTGGTTCATTAAAAAGAAAATATATAGAATGTGATAATAATGATAGTTCAGATGATGAGGATGATTTTGATGAAGTAGATGATAGTGATTCAGAAAATAATTTAAAATCTAAATCAGATTATTATAAATTACTATATGAATTATATCCATCTAAATTCTCAAAAAATAAATATCATTCTCAAAAAAAATTAGAAGATTTTAAATTTGATTTTGATAAAAAAAAATCATTTGATAATATTTCTCCTGAAAAAAAACTCTTTGAACTCTCTACAAAATATAAAAAACATCATGACAGACTAAAAAAAAGTCAATTTAATTATGATTACGATTATGATAGTGATACTGATAATTCATCTATTAAATCTAATTCTAGTTTATCTTCATCATCTTCAGTAAAATCAAATTCAAAACTTGCTTTAAAAAAATTAAAAAAACTCTTTAGTAATAAAAAAAATAATGTTAGTATTATTTTAAATTTAAAAAAAGGAAAAAATTATATTAATAATTATGAAAACAAATCTTCAGACGATGAAGAAAATATAAAACCTTTCTACTTATACGAAGATGAAAATGAAAATGATAATGATGATGATGATGATGATAATGATAATGATGATGATGATGATGATGATAATTATAAAATGAAAGATAATAATAAAGATAATAATAAAGAATTGGAAAATGAAATAATTGATTCAGATACTAAAAATAAAAAACCTACAAAAAAAGAATCTAATAAAAATTATAAAAACTTTTTAAAAATTGTAGAAAATGAAGATGATAATGAATCAGAATATTTTAAAAAAAATATGTCATTCAAACAACAAATTGATACAATTAATAATTTAGAAAAAATTAAAAAATTAAATACAATAGAAAAACCCTATCTTATACATGTACTAGAATTAGATATTCCTGATATTTATAAAGCATGTGCATTAAAAAAAATAAATACTCTCAGAAGTATGGGAGGTGGATTTGGTAATAGTGAATTTTATAAAATAAAAGCATGGATAGACGCTTTTATTAAAATTCCATTTAATAAATATAATAATTTAACGGTTACATTTGCAGATGGAATTGATAAATGTAATGAATTTATGACTTCTGCAAAACAAAAATTAGATTCTGTTGCGTATGGCTTAGAAGATGCAAAATTACAAATTTTACAAATGATTGGATTATGGTTAGTTAATCCAAATGCAGTAGGCACATCAATAGCAATTAAAGGTCCACCCGGTACAGGTAAAACAACTCTAATAAAAGATGGTATTAGTAGTATATTACAAAGACCATTTTATTTAGTTGCTCTAGGTGGTTGTGGAGATAGTGGTCTTTTAGATGGTCATGAATTTGTTTATGAAGGAAGTAAATATGGTAAAATTATTGAAATATTAATTAAAGCACAATGTATGAATCCAGTTATTTTATTTGATGAATTAGATAAAATTAGTGATACCCCAAGAGGTGCTGAAATTACTGGCGTATTAACACACCTAACAGATACTACACAAAATTCTCATTTTAATGATAAATATATGTCAGAAATTAATTTAGATATGTCACGAGCTTTATATATTTTTAGTTATAATAATGAAGAATTAGTTAACCCAATTTTAAAAGATAGAATGTATAAAATAGAAACAAAGGGTTACAATACACCTGATAAACTAATTATTTCAAAAAATTATTTATTACCAAAATTAAGAGAGCAATCTAAATTTAATGATGATGAAATAATTTTTAGTGATGCTAATATCGAACATATAATTAATAATTATACAGATAAAGAAGATGGAGTAAGAAATTTAAAAAGATGTTTTGAAACATTATTTACAAAATTAAATTTATATAGATTAATGAAAAATGATAGTAAATTATTCACATCAAAAAATATGTTAAATAAAGAAGATATTACATTCCCATTAGAAATTAAAAATTCAATTATAGATAAACTTCTTATAAAAAAAGAATTAAATTTACCACCATTTGGTATGTACAATTAATATGTTAAGCAATTTAATTAAATTTAATATTATAAAATTAAATTTAATATTATAAAATTAAATTTAATTATGTAAGTAAATATTTTTTAATTTAAATCATCATAACACCACGAATAGTAATATCTTACGTCTGAATTATCTTTTAAATTATTAAATTTAAAAAAAACAAACGCATCATTTGTCATATTAATTAATTCTTTTTTAAAATTTTTTATTCTATTTTCATCATAATTATTGTCTACACAATAAAAAGGGTTTTGTATTATAATATGTGTATGAAACTCTCTAATATCTGGTTTTAATTCAAATGCACCAATATAATATGGTCCTTTCTTTAAATTACTATCGCTCGGATAATATCCAATATAAAAATAATGTTTTGTATGATTTTTTTGAGAAAAGTCTCTCAAACGAAACATATCTTGAAACATAAAGGTTGGAAAATAATCTGGAACATGAACCATTTCATATATCCATGTTTTACACCACTCAGCTGCAGAAAAAGATGTTAACAGTTTTAAATCTTTAGATGTTGGTTCAAAATTTTCATACTTTTCAACTTTTTTTTTTAAAAATTCATTTTTTTCATCTAATTGTCTTTTTTCTTTTTCTTTTAAAAATTTATAAAATGATGGAAAATTATCATCATCTTTACTATTTAATTCACTATTCATAATAAACTCAATACTATATACATCTGATTCATAAGTATCAACATTTGTATCATTATATTGTATATCATCATTATTAATATTTAAATTAATTGTCCACATATCATTTCTTTCATCATAAAAAATATCTTTAATATTATTATCATTTATAAAATTATTTGTAATATTATCTTCTGACATTCTAATAAATGAACTTTTTTTATTAATATAAAATTTTTGAATGAAATTATTTACAAAAAATATTATACTATAACAAATAAATATCATATAATGTTATTATAACAAATATTTTTTATATTTTTTTATAAATCTTTTTTATTTACCTGGACATTTGAGATTCTTGTGTTTTTCTACTAACTGTCATTGCAAATGATTTTAATACAAAAAATAGAATCAACATAAATGCTAAGATTATTACAGATATTACCATTCCAGTTATAGCTACACCAAGTAGAGGACAAGTTGGAATTAAAAAGCAAAATGGAATACCCCAAATAGGCACAGCACATATTCCACTTGCAATACACAAAACTTTAAATACTATATAAAGAACTATAAACAAAACAAGCATAAATATGGCTGGAATAACAGCACATATTAACCAACTAAATACTAAAATCCATGCAGATTGTAATATTACTTGAAAAAATAAAACAAATGTATAAAATATAGTTGTAATAAATCCACCTAAAGAACTTAAAAAATGTAATAAATCATAATATAAGTCATTTATTCCGTTAATAATAGCAGATAATCTAGCAGATATTTTTTTAAAAATATCAAAAATTAATTTTAAAATATGAAATAAAAATAATAAAAATCTTGTGAGTAAATCTAGAAATCCAGTAAACATTCCTGTTAAACTATTAATTACTAGTTTAAAAATATCTAAAAATGAATTTCCTACATCAAAATTTAGTTCATTCATGCATGATTCCATATTTTTAATATTATGCATTGGGTCTTCTGATTCTTCTAATACACTTGCAAATGGAGCTAAAAATGGATTACATTTATTATCTTTAAAATATGTTTTATTTGATTTAAGTAAATTTTGTAAATAAACTGTAAATGCTATAATAAATGTTATTAAACACAATATGAAAGTAAACCATATATCAAAACTATATTCTTCAAAATATGATAGATTGTTGAAATAGTTGTTTATATTTTCATAAAAATTATTCATAATAATTATATTATAATAATAATTTAATTATTATTAAATTATCTAAATTTTATCCTGCAAAACTTTGAATTGCATCTATAATAAAACCAAAAAGTTCTTGATTTGCAACTTTAAACATTTCAAGTATACTATCTATACTGTAAAATAAAACAGTTATTGACATACTAAATGCACTAATTGCATGTTCTAAGTCACTAAAAATATCTTTAATACCATGACCCATTGCTATCATTCTACTTTTTAAATCTCCAAAAACATTTAAACTTAATAATTGATTAGCATTACCAAATTCTTTTATATTTTCAAATAAATCACCAAATTGTGAACCAAATTGTGATATACTTCCAATAGCTTGATATAATGGTGCTAAAAATCCACTCATAAAGTCCATTTGAATAACTTTTACACATTCTTTTGCATTTTCTATAGGATCTTTATCAAAAACAGCAGCAAATGGTATTATACCTGGATTACATTTATATTGTTCCCAATTCAATTTAACATAACTTATTCCCATACTCACTGTTAAAAATAAATGAATTAAAAAAAATAAAAAAACAATTAATAAAGCTTGAAATAAATTATTCATAATTTATATTATTATATTATTTCAATAATATAAATTTATAATATATTCAAAAATTAAAATTTTTGTTTCTTTGTTTAATTACATTATTCAAATTACATGCATTATATGCTGCTTTGTCCCCTTTACTAGATAATGTATCACCCTGTATTTCATTGCAATCTGTTTCTTTCATATTTTTATAATTTTCTAACTCTCTTTTAATATTCATTTCATGGTTTTTATGACTATTTTCTAATAATTCTAAATTATTAATTGATTTATTATTATAATTTCCATTTTCTTGAATATTAATCTTTCTATTAACTAATGTAAAATTTTCTTTTATTATTAAATTATAATCACCTATAAATAAAACAATTATTAATAATAATAGAAATAAAATCAAAATTTTATTTTTCATTATATAATTAGTATATATTATAAAAATAATATTATATATAATATTATATGACAAATATTATATCTTCTGATGATAAAAAAAAATTAGATAAAATGATTGAAGAAAATAATATAGAAGACAATACTAATGAAATTAAAATAAAAAAACACAGTGATTTAATTAGAAATGATATAAAAAATTATATTTTTTTAAAAGATAAATACAGCAGATTATCTAAAACAAATCCTAATGAATTTGAATCAATTTGTAACAAACAGTGTAATTTTATTTTTTCTAATTATACTAATATCTATAATAAACTTTTAAAAAATACATTAAATTTAGAAATAATGGATAAATTTTTAACAACTTTAAAAAAAATAGAGGAAGGAAGTATTAATCAACATGAAGGTTCATATATAATTGGTAATTATTTAAAAAAAATATATATTGATAGTGCATTGAAAGAAGAGAATAATAAAAATATTAATGAAAAAAAATATAAAAAAACTGAAAAAAAACCACCCAGTATTAAAAATAAAGATATTGATTATAAAACATTTAAATTAATGAATATAGAAAAATAATAATTATTATTATTATAATGAAATTTTATGTATTCTTAATTTATTTATTTAATTTATGTAATTCATTCTTTACACCTCAAATTAAAACTTCTTCAGGAAATAAATTAATAATTAAAGGAAAGGGTCCGCCCTTATTATTTTCAACCGGATTATATGGGACAATGCCTTCATTTCTATATAGTGATTTAATAAATGAATTAAAAAGAAATAATACAATTGTAACAATTGATGGTTTTGTGCCAATTTTAGATAATACAATAGAAGATATTTGTAATGCTCTACGTGTTGATAAAATTGGATATATTGGACATTCTTCTTTTAATCCTGAAAGTTTAAATAATAATTATATAACCAATGCATTATTAATAGATCCTATAAATATACCATGGATAAATTTTAATGGTATTAATAATAAACCAACTATATTAACATATCCAACAAAAATTATAAAAGCTAAAAAGTTATATTATGGTGAAAAAACATTACCAGAATGGCAAAATCCTACATTTCAAGGAAACTATACAGAAGAATATTATGAAGAGGTTGGACATCCAGATATTTTAGATAATACTTGGGCTAATATTGCTAAATCTTTTGGATTATGGGATATGGCTGAAGGTGAAAAGATGAAATATGAAGACTGGAGCTATAATATGAAAAATAGTGTACCTGCTATAAGAAAAAAGTATATAAAATATGTTGCTAAATCATTCAATGAAAATTATTAATTTTCATTGATATATGTATTTTCACATATATTTCTAATAATTTTACTATCTATATCTTTTGAATCTTTACTAATGTTAGATAAAGATTGAACAAAGTATTCTTTTTTATTATCATTCTCTCTAAAATCCGGATTTTGTTCTTTCCAATTTTGTAGTGCATTATAATTTTTGTTAGATACTTTTTTTATAACTCCTTTTATTTTTTCTTTATTATCATCTATTTCCCATTTATTATTTTCTTTTATATATAAAGTCTCACGTTTTAAATCTATACAGTGCAATGGTCTTTCATATAAACTTAAAGTATTCATTTTTTCAACAATTGCATTACTTAGGCCATCAACTAAACCATTTTTCTTTGTTAAATCTAATTGATCTAATGAAATTTCAATTGATTTAATAAAATCACTCATATTTAAAGCATCTTTACATTTTTCATTTAAAAATAGATTTATATTAAAATTTTGATTAACTGTATTATTAAATGTATTATTAGTAGTATTGCCAACTTTTGGAAGTAAATCTGTTACTTGTTTTCTTAATTCTTGATTTTCTTTCATCATTGTGACAAACATTGATTTATAATTTAATTCTTCTTCATCAATATTATTATATTTTATTTTATTATCATTATCATTATCATTATCATTATCATTATTATTTACATTATTATCTTTTATTTGTTCATAATTACATTTCTTCTTATGAACACTTAAACTTTGACGATGTTTATATTTTTTACCACATTCACATGTAAATTCTTTTATTGGGATTTTTGGGATTTCATTGTCAACATTTGACAACATTTTATGTTTATCGGTTGATAAATGTTTATTGAAATCTTTTTTATTATACGTATTATAATCACAAAAAACACAAATGAAATTTTTTGGGATTTTTTCGCGATTTTTTGTCAACATTTGTCAATATATATATGTTGACATATAAATCCCTTAAACTATTTTTTTATATTTTTTTTTTATATGGAAAAGACCACCCATTTTAATTTGTTATCATAAATGGTAATAAAATAAATTACTTAAAAATTATGAAAAAAAAAACAAAAAAAAAAATTTGTAAAAAAATTTTTATGTTTTTTTTTAATTTTTTTACAAAAAAATTTTAGTTTTTATTTTTTTTTATTTTTTTTGCATTTTTAATTTTGTTTTAATTTAATACCATTTATGGTGTCAAATTAAAAATATGTGATAAGCCCCCCATAATTTTTATAATTTATTCAAATTTTTTTTTATTATATTTAATAAATGGTTCACTTGAATGACTTTCTGACATCTCTTGACGTCTAATTTTATTTTTTCTTTTATTATTATTTTCTAATTCTTTTACTTTAATATTTGAATTGTATATTTTATATGGAGTTTTTTTATTAAAGAAATGTTGAGTACTTGATAAATTTAATTTAAAGAATGTATAGTATAAAATATTACTGTTAACTTTATATAAATTATTAAATAACATTTTATATTTTATGTGTCTATTTAAATTTTTATATCAATTTTATATAAATATTTAAATAAAATTGATATTTTTAGTTAAATATATTTATATAATTATATTTATGAGTTATACCTTGTTGATTGTTGAATCTCCTGCAAAATGTCAAAAAATAGAAAATTTTTTAGGACCAGGATATAAAGTTGTGGGAAGTTTTGGTCATATTACTCATTTATCTAATTTGAAACAAATTGATATGTCAAATAATTACACTCCAAAATTTGAAATAATTGAATCAAAACAAAACCAAATAAATAAAATTAAAAAACTTATTAATAATGCAAAAGAAATAATATTAGCCACAGATGATGATAGAGAAGGAGAAGCAATTGCTTGGCATATTGTTCAAACATTTAAATTAGATTTAAATACTACTAAAAGAATTATTTTTAATGAAATTACAGAAAGGGCTATAAAAAATGCTTTAAAAAATCCAACAATTGTAAATATGAATTTAGTATATGCACAACAAGGCAGACAAATATTAGATTTAATTGTTGGATTTAAATTGAGTCCTTTATTATGGAGTCATATCAATTCAAATACTAAAAATAGTTTAAGTGCTGGAAGATGTCAAACGCCTGCATTAAGATTAATATATGATAATTATATTGATATAAATAATTCTCCCGGTAAGTTAAGTTTTAATACAAAAGGCATATTTACAAATAAATTAATACCTTTTGTTCTTAATTATAATCATGAATCTCATGAAGATATTACTAAATTTTTAGAGGATTCTAAACAATTTGACCATATTTTAACACGTGAAAAAGAAAAAGAGGTAAAAAAAAATTCACCTTTTCCATTTTCAACATCATCATTACAACAATCTGCAAATAATAATATGCAAATTAGTCCTAAAGAAACAATGAGTTTAGCTCAAAAATTATATGAAGGTGGTTATATAACTTATATGAGAACAGATTCTAAGGTTTATAGTGAAGAATTTATAAATAAAGCTAAAGATTATATAAAAAATAACTATAATGAAGAATATATAAATAAAAATTTAAATAGTCTAACTCAAACAGCTTCTACCGATAAAATTGAAATTACAGATGATACTGATAATAAAAAAAAATCTACAAAAAAAAATAAAAATAAAACTAAAGACAATTTAGCACAAGAAGCCCATGAAGCAATTCGTCCTACAAATATTTCAATAGTTTCTATTCCAGATGATGAAGATGTATATACATCTAAACATAGACGTTTATATAAATTAATATGGAAAAATACATTAGAAAGTCTAATGTCAGAAGCAATATATAAGCAATTACTTATAAAAATTACAGCACCAAATGAATTATATTATAAGTATACCGCAGAAGAAAATATTTTTCCTGGTTGGAAAATTATTGATGGTGTTGAAAATGAAAAATTTTATCAATTTTTGAATAATATAAAAAAAAATAGTATTACATGTAGAAAAATTATAAGTGAACAAACAATGAAAGATTTAAAATCACATTATACTGAAGCTAAATTGGTTCAATTATTGGAACAAAAAGGCATTGGAAGACCATCTACATTTTCAGCATTAATTGATAAAATTCAAGAAAGAAATTATGTTAATAAAGAAAATATAACTGGTAAAAAAATAAAAATAATTAATTATGAATTAGAGAATGATATTATTCATGAAAAAGAGTCTGAAAAAGAATTTGGTAATGAAAAAAATAAGTTAGTTATAACTCAGGTAGGTATATTTGTTATAGAATTTTTAATTAAATATTTTAATGAATTATTTGAATATAATTATACAAAATCTATGGAAAATGAGTTAGATTTAATTGCACAAGGTGAAAAAAAATACTATGATTTATGTAATGATTGTAATATATTAATTGATAATTTAATTAAAACAAATTCTTTATTAAAAACAAGTAATTCTAATATAGAAAAAATAAATATAAAAATAGACGATAAACATAGTTATATAATAAGTAAAAATGGTCCAGTTGTAAAATTTGATAAACCAGATGGTAGTGTAGGATTTTACAAAGTTAAAGGAAATATTGATATTCAAAAATTAAAAAATAATGAATATAAATTGGAAGAAATCATTGAAACAAAAGATGATAATAATAAATCATTAGGTCTTTATAAAGATAAAGAGGTTTATTTAAAAAATGGAAAGTTTGGATATTATTTAGAATATGGTGAAATAAAAAAATCTTTAAAAACTGTAAAAATAAATATTCCATATAAAAATATTCAATTGGATGATGCTATTAGTATTTTAGAAAACATTAATGAAAACACAAATTCATTAATAAGAGTTATAGATGAAAATACAAGTATAAGAAAAGGTAAATTTGGAGATTATATATTTTATAAAACACAAAAAATGACCAAACCACAATTCTTAAGACTAAATGGTTTTGATGATGACTATAAAAATTGCAATATTCTATCAATTAAATTATGGTTAAAAGAAAAATATAATATTTAATAATATTAAATGTCAAAATTAGTTCGTTCATTAAGTTTTGGAAGAAAAAAGAAAAACCCTTCTAAGTATTTAGATGCTTTAAGTTATTTAGAAGAAAGAAATATGAAAACTGATGAAACTAAAGTATTAGAAGCAATAGATTTATATAATAAAATAAGTGAATTAGAATATGAAAGTAATTTGTCAAGTCTTCCAAATGTTCCAAATAAACATCAACAGGATATTGCAAGTCTTACTATGGAATTAAATAAATTAGAAGAAATACTATCTCAAAAACGAGAAAAATTATCAGAATTAAAATCAGTTGTAATGTATCCGTCTGTTCCAAAAGATGTTAATGAACAAAAAATTCAAAATTTGAAGGCTCAACTTGAATTATTAGATAGGCCTGAACAAATGAAGAAATTACATAATTATAAAGGTAAATTAATAAGATTAATAGAAGATGCGGAAATAAAGGCGAAAAATAAAATTGCAGAAACTGTATCAAATGGTAATAAAATTAGATTAGCAAAAATGAAACAAGAACTAGGTTTGTTATTAAAAGATGAAAAAATTAATGATATGTTTCAAAAAAAAATGAGACAACAAATACAAGAAGACGAAAGTATAAAAGAAGCAACAGAATTATTAGCAGAACATGGATTTGAAGGTGGAAAAAGAAGAAAAAAAAGAAAAACAAAAAAAAATAAAAAGAATAAAACAAAAAAAGGTAAAAAATTTAGAAAAGTAAAAAAATATACACGTAAATAGATAATTTAAATATATTTATAATTATAATTTAAATATATTTAATTAAAAATATTTAAATATGCAAAATAGTTTAAATAATTTAATAGATTCTTTAAAAATGTTTTATATGATGAATTTAAAAGATGGTAATAATTATTATAATTTTTTTATATTGCTATTAATTAGTCTATTAACAATAATAATAAATAATAATGATTTTTATGATAATTTACTATATTATGTTAATAATATAGTTGAAAATTTTAATTATTTTTCTCCAAAATATAATTCAATAATTTTAGAAGGAAAAAGATGTATAAAAGTAACAAGTTATTTAACAAAAACAGATAATTTATTCAGTAATAGATTTCAAGCATTTTGGTATTATATTTCAAAAAATAATTTGGAAAATGAAACAATTTATTCTTTAAAAGAATATGCAAACAGTTCAAATATATATGATGATTATGGTGAACCAAAAAATAAACAAAAAAAAGATGAAGAAAATATTGATAATACTAGTAAAAAAGATATTTTTATAGTTGAACAAAAAAAATATTTTAGATTAACAGATAATATATATTGTAAAGTAATTAGAAGTTATGATAGATCAGATGATAAAAAACATTATGATATGGAAAATATAACAGTCGAAATATATAGTTATAAATTATCTTTAAAAGAAATAGTTCAATATATTGATTTAATAGAGAATAACTATAGATTAATATTAGAAAATGAAAGAAAAAACAAAAAATATATTTATACATTAATTGGAAATGATGATGATATAAAAAGTTATGAATATAAGAAAAATGTTTGGGATGAATGTGAATTTATAAGTACTAGAAATTTTAGTAATTTATTTTTTGATGAAAAAAAATTATTATTAGATAAATTAAATTTTTTTATTAACAATAAAAATTTTTATGAATATGAGGGTCATCCTTATACTTTTGGAATAGGATTACATGGTCCACCTGGTACTGGTAAGACAAGTATAATAAAATGTATTGCTAATAAATTAAATAGACATTTAATAGTAATTCCTTTAAGTAAAATAAAAACGCAAAATGAATTTAATGAATATTTTTTTGAAAATTATTATTCGCGTGAAAATAATAAAAAAATAGGATTTGATGAAAAGATTATAGTATTCGAAGACATTGATTGTATGAGCAATATTGTAAAGAAAAGAGATTTGTCTAAAAAAAAATCTTTAAACATTGATAGTAGTAGTGAAAATGATGATAATGATAATGACAATAATGATAATAATTTAAATTTAGAAAAATCATTATCTTTACAAAATAAGTTATTAAATAAAATTGCCAAAAAAGTTGATGAAGAACATGAAGAAAGTATACTTGTAGATTTTAATAAAAATGAAAAAGATAAAATAACTTTATCTTTTATTTTAAATATTATAGATGGAATAAGAGAAACGCCGGGTAGAATTTTAATAATTACAAGTAATGATTATAGTTCTCTTGATACAGCTTTAATTAGACCAGGTAGAATAGATGTTACATTAGAATTAAAAAATGCAAGTATAGATGTAATAAAAGAAATGTATAATCATTATTATAAAGATATATTTCCAGAAGACTTAGAATGTTTTTTAAAAGATGATATAGTTAGTCCTGCAAAAATAGTAAATATACGTTTACAATGTGATAATAAAGAAGATTTCATTAAGTTATTATTAAAAGAAATGAAGTAATTTATATTATATTATATTATATTATATTATATAATATAAATGAAATATACTATATTAGCTGCAACAAGTGCAATATTTTTTATAATACTTGATGCATTATTTAAATATACAGAATGTTCTAAAATTCCAGTTGATTTATTTGTTTCTGTTTGGTATATTTTTGGTGGAATAATTGCATTTATATATTTTGGTGTAAAAAGATATTATAATGAAAAAATTAGTATAAAAAAAATGTTAATTATGATTTTTATGGCAGCATTAACGTTTACTGGAAATATAGTTTATTTTAATTCTGCAAAAAAATCACCAAATCCGGGACTAAGTAGAGCTTTATTTTCTGGAAGTTTAATATTGGGATTATCTTTAATTAGTTTTGTTTTTTTTAAAGATGTGATTGATGTTTATAAAATTATGGGTATATTATTTATATCTTTTGGTATTATATTAATTACTAAAAACTAATAAATTTACGAGTCGATTATTTATTATTAATTAATATCTTTACTTTTACTTATGTTTTTACTTCTGCTTCTGCTTCTAGATCTGTTTATGCTTCTACTTCTGCGCGTACTTCTGTTTGTGCTTCTGCTTTTGCTTCTGCTTCTGCTTCTGCTTCTGCGTGTATTTCTATAATCGGGTTTTGTTCTTATATGTTTTCTTGTTTCTTTTCTTTTGCTTTTTGAATCTTTACTTTTAGTTTCTATATATACTTGTAAAATATCAATATATGTTTTAACACTAGTATTAGAAAGAAGTATACCTTTTCCTGGGAAATAAAATAATCTTTTTTTATTATTTTCTGAAAATTCAGCTAAATGTCTATATTTTCTATCTAATTCAAATAATAAATCATTTAATTTTGTATTTCTTTCTACTGTATGAATTACACTTATAGCATTTTCTTCGAATATTGTAAATAGTAATTGACCGAGAAAAATTAAATACTCTTTATTGTATTCATTTTTTATTAATTTATATACAATTGAAGTTAATAATTGAAAATGCTTTATTTCACCGTGTTCTGGAATATTATAATTACGAACAGCAAAATTATTAACTTCTAAATTGGTTATAAAATCTGAAGGGTTTGTTTTATACTTTTCAAACATTATATTTAAAAATTCAGAATGCTTCATTATAATATATAAATATATAAATAATAATTATATATTATAAAATTTTGTCAACAAACCCATAATGTAATGCATTTTTTGAATCTAACCAAATATCATGTTCAAATA
>Ga0163111_10000725_pt1 | contig 19755 bp, 7 predicted proteins | sample CRUFie1St18metaG_FD_109645 | JGI IMG/M metagenome (GOLD analysis project Ga0163111, IMG submission 109645) | Marine microbial communities from the Costa Rica Dome - CRUD Field 142mm St18 metaG | ecosystem: Environmental > Aquatic > Marine > Oceanic > Photic zone | place: Costa Rica: the Eastern... | reverse complement strand
GTGCCCCCTCCTGGGGCTTGGCTGTAGGGTGCCCCTCTTGCCCTCTGCAGCACCATGGCATGGCACCATGGTAGCTCAGGTGCCCCGGCCCCCTGCAAAGGCCGTGGAGTGTGCCACCCAGCGCTGCCAGCACCACCCCTGGGGCCTGGCAACTGGGGGTGCCCACGCTGGTGCACCAAGGTCTACCCCTCGTGGCTCCCTCTATGTGCAGCTGTGCTTTGGCTCTTTTACTTTTGCACAGGGCTTATTGCCAGTCCGGCCTTGGATGTAGAGAAAGCAGAAGAGACAAGACACCAACACTTGGAGGGTACTGATGCCGACCCATCCATCGTTCTGGGATCGGAATGAGCGATAAATGAGTACTAGTAGTTTTTTAGGGTTATGACCCGGGCCGTTCGTGTCAGACGTTTTTTTTCTTTTTCTTCTCTGAACACACGGTATGATGTATCTAACATCTCAAAGCATTTAGACAACATTTTAAAGTGCCGACACAATAAGGAACAATATACGCAATTCTAGTGTGTGAATAGGGAGGGGTCGATGTTCGAGAACATGGGACGTCAACAAGTTAAGAATTATCTTGTTTTCGTCTGCTATTGACATCACTGCAATAATCTGATTGTCTGCACTGGCGACCAACTGGTGGCCGAATTGATTTTCACAAAATGGTTTGGAAGATTAACAAGCATAAGAAGTCCGACAAGCAGGGGAAAATTAGAAGACAGAAAAAAATTCTTGACAGTCAACCAAAATTAAAAAGTTGTCTGAAGACCAAGAAAAATACCAACAAACACAACGATGATTCCTTGGAAGACTCATCGAGGTTTATTGACGATCCAAATTATGCAAAGAATCGAGAACAAAGCACAAAATCTGGCACTAGTCGTGGAGCTAGGTCATCGGGCAGTAATTTCTCCCATGGTATAGAGAGCAATGGAGCTAGGTCATCGGGCAGTAATTTCTCCCATGGTATAGAAAGCAAGGGATCCGCAAACTCTCCCTCATTAGGTTTTGCGAATAAAAAGCGAGTGGCATCGATCGAGCAACATTCGGTCAGCTCTCGCAGCTGGGATCGCGAATCACGAAAATCTGAAACCGCCCTATCGACTCAAGGCAGTGAGCGATCATCAGTAGGATCGAGGAGTCGTGTAGAAGCACCAAAGAAAAAAGTTCATTTTAGTTCGATCCATATTCGAGACTATGAAAGGGTTGTTGGTGACAATCCAAGTTGTACAATAGGACCACCTGTGGGGTAAGTCTCGTATACTATGTTTTTAACCTCTTAGAAAATGAAATCATGTGGATTTATTGACGTGATGCATCTCAAATATGAATCATCCATTATTATTGACTTTTGGGACGGAACAGAATCGGCTGGAAATACGGAGAAAGTCGTGTGATAACTATTGATAGCTTTGAGGCTTCTAAATCTTACAAAAAATCTACATCCCATATGATTCTCTCGAGAGAAGAAAGAGAGGCATTGTTGTTAAATTGGGGCGCTTCCTTTCATGACATAATTGAATCTGTTCGAAGTAATCTCAAAATTAAAAATCAGCGTCGCCAGACAGTCACTAACTTAGGGAAGATTGAAAGGATTGAAGAGGCCTTTGAAAGTGCCACAAGAAAGCTAAAAAGTGCTTTGTTACTCCGACGTAGTACGGGAAACCAAGTGAAACGACTACAGGAGCAGGCGAATTTAGCACAAAGCGCCTTGACGTCATTGAAGATGGCAGAGGATAGAGCACTGAGCGAAATACGGGGCACTAGCCATATTGAAATGGATGAAGAGCCGAAGAGTCAAGAAGCGTTCAATAGCTTTCCCCTACCTAACTATGGACCGTCTTCTTCTCAGGGTGTCGAATCTGACGACCAATCCTCGAGAAGAATTTCTTTGGGAAATAGTACATCACCATCTGAAAGTGAAATAGAAAGATTTTATCGAGAACTGGAGCTTGAAATGTTCGGTGACGAAGAATTACCTTCGATGGTTGGACAAACACTAGAAGTTCAACTCGAAAATGGCGATAGAAATCTTAAAACAGAGGAGTCTTCTGTGACCAGTGGCATAACTGATAGGTATAGTAAAGAGGAATTAGACGATGAACTGCTTGAGAAAGAACAAAATCGATCGATGATAAGTGAATACCTACTAATGGAGGCTGTAGATAATGAGCCTCGTCAATTTGATACCTCGCCGCATGGCCATGGAGAGCATGATGACAATAATTTTTTCTCTCCTACACAACTCAGAAATCCACTGCACACGGGCGAAATAGTTCCTCGAAATAACTTTGAAAGATATTCAACAAGTCAATTGGACCCATCGCCCATACCGCATGCAATTAGAGCGACAAGAGGCATGGAGTTCCAAGAGCCACATTATATGCGACAACAAACGATACCCTTGCACGCTGGAATGACTATGTTTGAAGACTGCGCCCTTCTTGGAGGACAAAATGGTACATCGTCTTATCGCGAGGGAAACCGGCATTTGTCACGGAAAAAAGATCTCAATGCTGGCCCAAAAGTTCGATTTATACCTCCGCCAAATCATTTCAGTCCATCACAATGGATGGATGGTTCGGATGCGCATGGTACTCCTTCTAGAGAGCACGAAACGATAACGATATGCGAAGATGACTTTGGTGAGAGAAGACACTTCTTTGAACAATACAATCATGCTTACAGCAATGGCGCATTTTATTCGAATATTCATTGAAAGTTTTCAGAGAGTCGTGGCCTTAGATTGTCACCAGAAGCGTCCTGGAATTATAATTGCACAAGTACCCCCGCAAAGTTTTTGATGACTTTTTATTCGCAATGGTATCAAATAACTAAAATCTTCCTTACGAAGACTTGGTTTGTCTTTTTGGGGAACTAAGACAGTGATAAGGTCTTGGCAGATAGAAATCGAGCTTAAATTATGTAAAAATTATTGTTTCATTTTTCAAACCACCATCGACGTCCGTTCGTTGCATGTAAAATTATTTGCCTATCGCTCGTGTATTAGGGTTAGGGTGATGGTTTCGTCTGCTCCCGCCCAGAAACGAGAGAGACCAGCGTGAAGACTCTCCTGCATCCATGGATGTTCATTTATTCCTAACCAACAAAAGACCATCAAGCTAGCAGAGAGCTAGCACACATGTTTGGTGATTTTGCGTTCAGTGTGAATTCTAATTGATTTAATGATTAAACATCAAAGTAGAATAGCAACACAACTGTTTCGCGACAAATAGGGCTGGGCTGCATTCCGAAAACGCGAGGAACCTTGTACACACAACTGTGCAGTAGCTTCATTAAAATAGCTTTTCGATATCTTGCGTCGGTTTAGTTGTGGCGTGGGTGTGGTGAGTTACAATGTCAATATGGAAATTTCATCAGAAAACTGTCACTCCTCGATTTTTCCTTGACACTCAACACGAGTGTCTTTGTTGTACTATTACGATCCGTCGTCACTGATGCTATTTTTTGTCCCACTCCTTGATCTGTATACAGCAAAAATAAAAATGGCTCCAATATTTGCTACGATTGGAATCACGCCACAAATCGTGGACGATGAAAGACTCATTGCATTAAGAAGTAGTATCGGGTCAGTTACTTTAGATGGAACGTTTAATGAGTCTAGTCAGACCTCAAAGACACCTCGCATGCCAATCGACATTGAACGCCTTGTCGGACTACTAGAACCTTGGCAATCGTGGGCATTTGAGGAACAAGTACGTAAACCATCTCTTTTTTTTCTTCGTCCTTTTGAAAAAATTAGTGACCCTAATGTTTTGAGTCAATCCTTTCTCTTTTACAGGTTGATCTTCAAGAATGGATTGAACCCATGAATAGAATCGATGCTTCTTTATCATACTATATCCAGCAATATCCAAACCTCTTACTCATTAGTCCGGTCGACCGTAAAAAATCTCAAACTTCCTTGAAAGCCTCAAAAGAAATTGTTTCTATGCCAGCTAGGTCAATTGAGGAGGTGAAAAATGTTCCCGATACAGTCCGAAAGAATATTATCATCATATTGAAATTTTTGTCTGGATTGCTCGCAAATTCTTCGAATAAAGCCATTTTTAATTCTGTTGAAGAACTAGTCGATCTTCTGGCGGCTGCTGATGATGACATTGCATCTGTAGCCTTGGAAACGCTATGCTCTCTGGCCATGCCCCCTTCCTTGCACAAACAGCAAGTCCCGGAAATTCAGCAACACACGACTGCATTGCACGCATCGAAAACTGCATCACATCAACGACTCACGGCGTTAGCAAAGGGTTGGGGCACCCGTGGATCTGGTTTAGGACTATATACGTGTGCTGTATCCGACGACTCCGTGTTTGGTCAAGGAGCATTACCCCAAGAGGCAGGAGAACTCAATTTTAATTTCTTCAGAGTCAATAACTCTACTCAGAGCGAAAGTGAGGCAAACGTTGATGAATCGTCTTTGATTCAAATAGCCTTACCTACTAGTAGCTTTGTAGAAGATTCTGAGACGTCCTCTGATGCTACAATGAGGAGTAGCGATGATAGTGATGATTCCACTGGAAGTAAACAAAAACGTAGACGAGTTGCCCTTACAACCAAGGTAGAGAAGACAATTCGATCCACGGCGGACTTGTTCTTTCAATGCGTCCGACAAGCCGGAGGAGTCGAAGCAATACCAAGAGATCAGCTGTTTCCACTTCTAGCGGATATTCGCCTTACAAGATCGTTTTATTGTCAGGAGACAAGAGTTTCTGCGATTGAACGACGACTGAAAGCACTCATCACGATACTCCATGCGCATCCCTCTCAAGAGGTCATTGCTGGATACTTTCAAGCACAACCTGAAATCTGCGTTGAATTAGTCGATCTGCTTCGTCCAACAGTTTCATCCGGAGTGGTATCAGCAGCTTCGTCTTCAAACTCCCATGGAACACAAAATCAAGATAACATTGCGGCCCTTGCCAATTCTCCAATCGTTCCTTACCAAGTCCGCGAACTCGCTCTTCACTCGTTGACGGCGCTAGCTGCACGCAGAGAAGGGAGCAACGGCGCGTTGGCAGGATTTGCGCGTCACTCCAATATTCTAAGCGAGCTTGGTGTTGGTAAAGGTCAATATTTGGGCCTTCTTCCTACTCTAATAAGATACTCTCTCGCCTCGCTTGGATCCCTTGTTTCCAACGGCACGCAACATGAAAACGATTCGGAGACTAGCCACGGAATCTTACCTATGAAAAGCCCGGAAGAAAATGTATCCATGGATATCGGTTTGGCATTCATTGAAGCGACTGCAGTACCTGCCATTCCAAGATTAGAGCAAGTGGAGAGGGCATTAGTTTTTATTGACTCTGTGCTGACGCTGACTTCTGCTATTGTGTCTACACCCTCTGGGACGTCTTCTTTAACTGAATGTGGCTTAGTTCCCGCATTACTGAATACTGTTTCGATAGATACCGAAAAAGTGCTAGCAGAGATCACACCACAGTCATCATCTACATTAGAAGTATTAAGGATACAGTCCCTATTGCGCTTTGTAACGGCCCAAGCAGTTCAAATTCTTGAAGGTGCTATTGTCACCCACAATAACGCACTTTCCGCCTTTCACAATCTAAAGGGAGTGGAAACTCTCACGGCACGTCTTTGGAAGGAGGTTTTAAGTGCCCGTGATGTCAGAGTAAAAAATTCATCAGACAACGGGTCTGCGCCAATGGATACAGACAGTAAAATGGAGATCGATTCTTTGCCAATCACCGAGCATGGATCACGAGCATCCCAAAGAGTTTTATTATTTGGCATCGTAACATGTTTGACGGTGGTATTTCACCAAGAATCTACTTCATCGTCTGTTGCGACTCCTTCTGGCACAGCGGAAATACAGAAACCTGAATTGACAGAGGCATTGATTGAGATTTTAAACAACGTTGATGTGTATGGTGGCCACCTAGCATCGCTCATTTCCACGCTATTGTCGGATGTAATGAATAGTGACCCTCACGTCGTACGCTACGTCCACGAAAGCGGTCTCGCACGTTCGTTCTTGAAGATGCTCGACATTGGACCTACTGATGAGCCAGCCCCACCACCTGTGCCCGAGTTAGTAATGTCTATTCCAACAGTTTTAGCTGCACTAGCTTTGACAGAATTAGGTGCCAAGAAATTAAAAGAAAACGACCCTTTCCCTGGACTACTAAAGCTGTTCCACCATCCTAAATACGCGATGCCGAATAGTCGATGCTTATTGAATGAAATGACATCAATAGTTGGAACTGGCCTTGACGAAATTATGCGACACGTTCCGACTTTGAGCGTACCTATATGCAAGGCAATATCCAATGCTATGTTGCAAGTTGTGGCTTTTGGAGAAGAAGTAGTGGCGAAGGAACTGAAATTACATTCTACGGAAAGCCAAGGTGCTCCGTCGGCCACAGATCATGAACGATCATGCCTTATTCAGTATTGTCTAAATTTTGGACAAATTCTTGAGCAGATCCTTCATAACGAAGAGCATTGTGGACCTTTCGTAGAATCTGGAGGGTTTGATGCCATATTGAAGATGTATCCATATTTAATGCCTACATCTGATAGATTTCTTGCTCATATTACTTGTCTCAGCTGCCCATCTCTAAGCACTATAACTCATTCTACGACAGAGGAAGCATTAACTTTAGCATTCAAATGCATCGCACTGAGGTATGATCCAGCTAAGCTCATTCAAAAAACGCTAGAGGTGACGAAGGCGAACATGGAAGTTTTAAAAGCCACACAAAGTGAAATGAGATCAGCGTTTCCCTCAGAAAATTACAATACTGAAGATGACTTCGATGCCACTTTTATCCTTGATGGTTTACCACGTCTCGCAATTTGTGACATTACAGATTCAAAATTCGATTCAAAGAAAGCCTTGTTGGCAAAATATTTAAGAGCGGCCACTACTGTACAATGGTTGGCAGGACTTCTTGCTGCAATTGTCCAGGCATCATACCAACGTTCTGCTGAAAGTGGACCAGGGTCGAATCGAACCGAAATTGAATGGAAAAAGAAATTTCCCTCCACTGATTTTCAAGAAGTATTTAGTTCCTTGTCAAGTTTTTTTCAGTCTGCTACGCTTGAATCGTGTCGCGTCCGTGCTGAAGAGGGGTTTGAGGACCGAGAGCTGATGAGACAACGAGGAAACTGCTCCGATAATATGCGTTACAAGTTGCGGATCGTTTGTCCTGAAGGAGCTGTCGTTCGTGATGGAATCGAAATTGACAGTTGTGAGAGCGTCGGTAGTATGGAAATGGGTGAAATTGTCGAGTCGTTTGATCGCTGTGTAAACTCGTCTGGTGTTTTGCGATATCGAACACGGAGAGGTTGGCTTTCAGAACAGACTCGAGGTCATGGCAGAGAACCTATTGCAGAAGTTGTAGCTGTATGGAAGTCTGATGTCAACGAACACAATATCAAAATTGATCGGGAGGTCAAAGGGCGAATTGAGGATGGAATACCAGATATTCGTAGCAGTGGGGCCAATGTGTTGGCTAGAATGCAAACAGTATATGCCGAACTGTATTCTTCACTTCTTCGATTGGCATCTCAGAGCTTCGTCCCTTCTCTTTCAAGTCGGGACCGCAGCACTTCACTTAAGCAAGGTAGTATTGATTGGCATATATCCACTATGATGAAAATGCTGAGCTCCGGGATAAATAAAGGTTTTGCAAGGCAGGAGATTTCGATTGCAATTCGATCACCTCCTGAAGCAATTTACAAAATCAACAAGTTGGGTATTGCGCTATATCTCGGGTCTCTGCTTAGCCATCTGCAAACATGCCTTTTCGAGGAGAAACGGGATAAGCAGGTCGTAAATTTACCATTGCTAGTCTCATTGACAAATGAGCATGTTTCTACGTTCGATGCGACGCACAACAAATCAATTGAAAATGATGTTTGCTTTTTCGATGCAATTGAACTCATTTTTGAGCTTTCTCTCTCCGACTTTCAGTCACGAGGTGCTACGCGGAACATGAATGATGATTCTGATGAGAAAATGCCCCGACAACTACTGGGTCGAACAACTGCTTCATTCCTCCCCCCAGCAACGACCTTACTTCGTCGTTTGATATCAAGTCCATCTACTGTGCCATCGCAAACGGGCATCCTTTTTGAGAAGTTGAAAATAAGTGACGTCTTAGGTCTTGTCGGTGGAGGAGAATTTTCTGAAAAATGTACTGGGGAAAATAAAGAAAGGAACTTTTCTCTGCAACAATTCTCGCGAAACCTGCTGTGTAAAACTTCTGATATCATAGCAAAACCGTGGAGTGACTCTAGACTTATTAGTGCACCACCGCATGTTGTACATCCACTTTCGACTTTAGTGTCGGAAACTATGGTTGCTCTTGAGGAATCAACAAAAGAAGCTCAGCAAATCTCCCCTTCTGCAAATTTAAGAGAGAGCTCTTCGCTCAATATCCCATTTAGAAACATTCTGGCGGGCTTTAGAGCGGCGACGAACGGAGCCAACTCGAGTGATGATTTTGAACCCAGCGAGGAAGCGATTTCTCGATTGGTGGAAATGGGTTTTAGCCGAGACCATGCTTGGGATGCAATAGATAGAACAAGATCGAATAGACTAGAAATTGCTATGGAATATGCTCTTTCACATGAACCTGCAAGTGCTGAAAGTATTGAACGGAGAAGGACTGAACGAGAACGAAGACGAAATCAGCACCGTCAACAAGAAGAAACAGTTCAACAGGAATCTGAAGCCGCAACTGGCGGTCAGCCTGAATCTCAGAATAACCAGTCCGATGCGAATGCGAGTGGAATGGACATTGATCAAACCACCTCAACCAGCGAATCGCAAGACGAAATTGAGCGCTCATGTGAGGAGTCAAAAGTAACGGTTTCAAAGCGTATGGAATCATGGAAGCGAGAGAGTTTGATGGTTGCTTGCAACATTTTATCAGAAAGAGAATCCGCTCTTGATATCTCTAAGCGTGGTGATGGTGATAGTGAGGCGTTGACAACTGTTATTTCTTCGTTTCTGCTCGACTTATGTCAACGACATCCTGGCGATAAAGATGAAATTGTTGGAGAAGTTTTTGACCGTTTGAAGAAAAACATGAAAGAGACAGAGGTAGGAGAAAGCACTTTCTGGAGCGTGGTTCCTGGGAAAGAATCTAGCACTGCTTCGCTTTGTCATTGTGGTGTGTTATTCATTCGTGCTATACCTAAAGTGCGAACAATTGTACTGAAAAAGGGTCTTGTGAATTCGATAATATCAATCGTTGAAAAAACCTTAAGCAATCCTGACATTACCAAGAAATCGGAATCAAATGAATGGCCGATTTGGCTACCTTCTGCTCTTTTGCTACTTGATGTCATGGCTCAACCTATTGTTGCGTTCCCTACAACAAAAAAGTCTGTCGATGCCGAAAACTTAGACGATGGAGATTTTGCTGACGAGTTCTACCAGGTGAGAAAAGACCACAAAAATCAGACAAATGGTCTATCCTTGTTAGTTCATCAGTTATTTTCTGCGTCTTGCCAAGAAGGTGAAAATAGTGATAACAGTTCAAAACAAGAAACAGATGACGGGTCGACTAGCAAAATTAAAGAATCTATATCAACAAGCAAAAGTGGAAAATCTGTGTCAACTCAGGTAAAAAGTGAGATGATCTTCGAATCTGTACCTGCATACTTCCCGCTGATCCCTTCGCAGCATATAGAAACCTGTGCAAACATTTGTCTTGCTCTACTAGGAGATGGATCCAAGTCACTCCCTCCAGGGATCGCCCATGCAACCCTTCTGTTGCTGATGAGATTACTGCGAAATCCTAAAATATCTTCGTACTGTTTAAAAGCAGGAGTGGGTCAAAATCTTTTACGCCTTGAACGCACGTGTCGTTTCAACGGGCACTCAGGTCTGATTGCACTTATATTTCGACGTCTCTTGGAAGATGAAGCTACACTCCAATCTACGATGGAAACCGAAATCAGGAACATTATGGTGAAACTAGATAGTAAAAAAGAAAATACTGTTTCAAGTAGCAAGGAGAGGATAAAAATCCCTCGGAAATCATTTGTGAAGGCGGTGACACCTATTTTGTGCCGCGATCCAGCTTGTTTTGTGAAAGCTATGGCTGTGTCAGTGGTCTTCGAAGAATCAAGCGCTGATTCAGATGGGCTAGTAGTAATGGCGACATCTACGCAGCGGTCAAAAAATTTAGGGAAAATTTCAGAATTATTGAATTTGAAACAAGCCCATATGCCCTGTGGTAGAGGATCGTCAAGCAGAAAATCAAGTTCCTTCAAAAGTAGGAGATTGTCAAGCACGTCTTCTGGTTCAAGAAGTAAGACGCCAAACCGTTCAAGTAAGCGTAACCAGACACCTAAACGGACAAGAAAGGAGAAAGTGGAATCGAAGGACAATCACAACGAAGATGCTTCCAGACATTCTTCTAACCAGACATCTTCAGTTCAACAAATCACCGGGCTTCTTATTAATCACGTTATACAAACAGCAATGCCGACAGTATATGAAAATGACGAGACAAGAGAATCACAAAATAAAAACTACGATTTCGGATATGATACGTCATTTCTGTGGACAGCTAATGTTCTGGAAATTTTGGCTGACTTAGTTCTTGCGATGCCCGCGTGCGCAACTGCAATTCATAAGTTCAAGCCATCTCGGAAGAATCGAGGATCGCCTTTTGCTTCTTTGAATAACGCTCTTCAAGGTTGTCCGAGTCCACCTCGAACCTTCGTTAGTTTCCTACTCCATAGCTTGTTATCACAAGATCGCTGGAACCAGGAAACAACAACACAAGAAGATGAATCGATTTCAGGTTCAGGAAACGATAATGAAAAGCTCGTCAAGAAAACTAGAATTCTGCGAACGAAAGTTGTTAGGTCAACGGCGCGGCTACTTGTTTCATTAGTAGCACGACCAGGAGAAGGGCGAAGACGAGTTATTGTGGAACTAGTTTTTGCCTTGAGTGGAGGGCAACTTGGTTTGTCATCTGCCTCGTCATTTCGACCCACCAAATCAGCCTTACGTCCACGCCCTAGTGAGGTACACGCTCTAAAGAGTTGGGGTGAACTTTGTATGGGTTTTGCTGCCCCTAAAAGCAATGGGAATAATTACGATTCAAACACATCTTTAAGCTTTGAGGTCATCAAGATAATGCTTGAAAATGGCATGGCTCATGCCCTGCTGATAGCCATTCATAGGGTACCATTACATCACCCGATGGCGTCGAACGCGCTCGGTACTCTTGTCCTACCATTTGAAATAATGACTCGCGCCACTGTCGCCGATTCCGTCAAGGCAATTATAGAGAAAGAAACTAAGGCTCGGGAGGGCAAAGACGTGGCAAAGTCGATCAGGCAGAATTCTCCAAAGGAGAGAAATCGTGAAGAGGCTCATCGTCATGACTCTTTTGTGGCCGACAATGATAACATGCTCGAAGACGCATTTGCAGCTGAAGCCCCACGTGAACGAAGATCTACAGATGATTCTTACGACGATGACATTATTATCGACGGTGATCATGATGATATGGTCGAAGTTGATGAGGACGATGCCGCTATGGATGTTGACAACGAGGTCGACGAAGAAGCAAGCGACGACGAGATGTCTAGTTCCAGCGAATCATCAGACTCAAGTGATGTAGATGATTCGGACGAGGATGAGAACTCTGATGATGAAGATGATAATTCAGACGATGAAAGCATTGATGATGACGAGGATTCGATTATGGATGATATTGAAGAATCTGATGACGCCCACAACAGAGGAGAATTCGAAGATGATCCGTTCAATCTTGATTCTAGAGGAAACCCCATGGCAGAGGAAAATGTTGAATTTGATATCGTGAATGAGGGCGGAAGAGACCGTTCAGACAATCAAATAGAAGAGGGTTGGACTCGCGTTGAATCTAATGGCCTCAATGGGATGGTTCTTGGCGGCCGAAGAGGATTGGGACATCATCTGAGCGGATCCACCACAAGTAGATCAAATAGAGGGTTTATTGATGCAGCGGAAGCTATGATTGGAACCCTCCTTCGTACTGGAGAAATTCGTAGTGAAGCTCTGGCAGAAATTGAAGGTACACTTGGAATTCAAATTGTGCCAGCAGGGGGTAGAAATGGTGGTGCGGGACGTCGTCCGATAAGTGGCGGCCCTTTTGGAAGTTTGATTTCGAGGCAGCGTAGGGCGGAAAACAACCGATCAAACGCAGGCTCGAGGGAATTAGTTGGTACGATCCCTCATATCAACCAAAGAAGCCAGCCTGATCTAGGATATTCAACGATGGGCAGAGGAAGTCGATGGAACGAAATCAATCCTCTTGAGTATGTTTATGGTGGACCATGCATCACGGCGGGGAGCAGACATTATGACTTAATTTCTCCTATTGATGAACCAGATTTGGATGAATTAGTTTTTTCTGTTTCAGGAATAGGCGATACACAACTATTTCCCGGAGGACCTGCAGCTACTACTCATGCAAGGACTCAGTATTGCGCGCACCCTCTTCTATGCGATGTAGATCTACCACCGATCAATGCTCTAGTGTCAGATCTACAGCCACATGATGTTAGGTCAGTAAGACCCAGCGAACCATCCAATCGACGATTGGGAGAGTGGACTAGCACAAATTTCAATTCAGGTGGTTTCTTTGTCTCAAATTCAAATGGGACCGTTGTCCGCTCAAACCGCATGCTAAGTAACACGCCCAACCGAGCAATGCGTGGCAATTTAAGTCCTTTTGGTTGGACTGATCACGATGGACCACCTTTTGATGCAACAGTTGAACAGTTTAGCTCTGCTTTTGAGAACGCTCTTGGAGAAACTATGATAGCTACTTCTTCAAATGATCAAATAGCTTCTCCTTCAAATAATCAACCAGAATTAGAAACTAACAGTCAAGAAAGAAGCGATGATAATCAAGATGTAGGACAACCTCCAGCGGTGCCTGCAGATGAGGGCCCTGAAAACGAACAAAACTCAACCAGTCAAGAAGAGATGGGTGTTGCAATGGAAGAAGAAACATCGAATGAGGTGCTTCGAACAAATGAAAACGAAACTGAAAACGAGACTGAAGAAGGGCAAGATGGAGATGGTGAACCATCGTCATTAGACATAGGTTCAAGTCTAGCACCTTCATCAGAGCCTTCTCCCCAGGATCAAACTTCAAATTCAAACAGTAATGAGGCTTCTGCAAGTCCTAATGTCAACGAAGAAAACCATGGTGAAAATGAAAATACAAGCAATTCTCAGGATGCGCAAGAAGAGCATGCCAATGAACAAGAGACTATTGTTAATGATAACGGAGCACCTAATGAAAACGGGCTCGTTTGCCCATCGGGCATGGACCCTGAAGTTTTTAATGTCCTTCCACTAGAGATGCAACAAGAAGTTGTAAATCAAGCGAGAGAAACTTCAGAGTTGGCAAGTCAACTTGATGCTGGTTCTTCATTGGACCCAGAAGCTCTAGCGGCGCTACCCGAGGACATGAGACGAGAAGTAATTCAACAAGAGCAGCAAGAGCGACGTATGAGAGAGCAGGCACCTGCTGATCCTTCTAATGCTGAAGAAATGGACAACGCGAGTTTTGTCGCTTCACTGGCCCCTGAATTACGCGATGAAATTCTTCTCACTGCAGATGATGCCTTTATACAAAGCCTTCCTCCAAACATTGTTGCCGAAGCTCAGGTTCTGAGGGAGCGGGCGCGAGTTCGTGCTAGTCATAGAGTTTTTGCAGAACAAAATATACAAGGACACCAACGCGAGGGTACTAATGGAAGTAACACAGCATCGAGGGGCAATCAACAGCCACAAAGTGCAAGTATTAGAGACAATACTTCGTCGCGACGGAAGCAGCGCACTGGAAAAATCCGTGTCGAGTTGGATAGAAAGGAAATTGTATTCATGCCTAACAAGGGTTCAATTCAAATGGTCACACTTGTCGCTAAATCTGACCTGAAAGCTCTAATTCGCTTCATGTATCTCCTTTCTCCGATTCGACCCCATCGAATACTTCAGAAGGTTTTCCAAAATATTGCTATGCATGGTAATCTTCGGTTGATCTTATCATCAACTTTTCTAAACTTACTGAATGATCAAAAAGATGCAGCTTTACATGCATTGGATACAACCAATGCGCTCTATCTTGGTCCAGAGGATTGGCGAAAGAAGGTTGACGGACTTTTTGAAGGTTCTCTTCAAGATTTTCCTCCGGATTTGTTAATAGGAGCAGCACCTGAGGTGTTGGACACGGATAATCTGAATCCAAACATTCTCATGATACGAAGGAGGCAAACAAGCGACACAGCAGCTTCAATTGCCGCAAATTTGCCTATTTCTTCTCGAGGCTCGCGGCATGAGCAATATCTACCACCTGTAGTTTGTACACGAATTCTAGACACACTTCTGCAGATGTGCAAGAACTCTCAACGTTTCTGCCTTGATATGCTTGTGAAAAGCATTATAAGTGACTCAAAATCCGAAATGAAATCTCCTACGGGTTTTGAAAGTCTCCTTGATTTACTGCAGAGGTCGAGATACTCGAAGAGCTCAGCCAACCTTGAGCAACTGTTGAACCTATTAGAGTTTGTTGTATCTCCATTGTCTCATATTCCTAAGCTTGGTGAAGAGGACTTGCAAGTATCTCAAAAGGAAATCGATGAAGCAGCGTCCCAAGGGAAGGAACTAGTAGACGTGCCTCGAGTAATAGTCTCGCAAGAAAGGCTACAACTTCTTTGCTCTGTCCTGCGGATGGAAATATGTAAGGATACCGCCTTTGCGAAGGTTAACACTATCGCACGAAGACTGTGTCGTGTTGATGCCAATAGAGGATATGTTTTGGCCGAGCTTGCTTCTGTTGCTCGGGCGCTGGGTTGCGATGCAACTCGTGATCTCACGGCTTTGAATATTCAAATAAGCGCTACCATTGACAAGAATCGAGAGAATGCTCAAAAGACCTCATCTCTTCGTGGAGCGACTTCAACGTCAGTGGCAGTGTCAACAAGCACAAGTGAATTGAAATTACTTAGAGTACTACAAACCCTTCAATCATTGTGCACAGAGACGTCTGAGGATGGCTCATCGAAACGAAATGACGGACCCGTTATTGTGACGGGAGAACTCGTAGAATTACTTGAGGCGATGAATTTGGATACTTTGTGGTCTGAATTAACATCGTGTTTGAAAGTCGTTCAAGTTTTAGAAGGTGTGAATATTGAAGAGGATGCAAACAAGGACGGAGAGGAAAATAACGTAGACGAAGGTAGTGACGAAAATGAGACGGAAGGAAAGAAGAAACTCGAGAATAGTATTGCTGGATTGTTGACACGATTCTTACCCTCAATCGAAGCATTTTTCGTCGCCAACGGCTGCCTCAAAAGATCCGTGAAGGAGGGAAAGCCCGATGTCACCACGCACTTGGTTGGTGGCAAGAAGCTCTTTGAATTTGTTGAAGCAAACAAAGTACTGCTTAACGCTCTAGTGAGAAACAATTCTGGTTTGCTTGAAAAGGGCTTAAAGGCCCTGATCCAGCTTCCTCGGTGCAGGATGTTGCTTGATTTCGACGTTAAACGCCACTGGTTCAAGCTACAAGTTAGGCGTCTACGACAACAAGCAAATCGTCGCTACGGCAGCATCCGTCTACATATTCGTCGTGATCATGTCTTCGAAGATGCCTATCACCAATTGTGCCTAAGAAACGCGGAGGAAATGCGAGGTCGACTTCATATTACATTTAGGAATGAACAAGGTGTCGATGCTGGTGGGCTTTCACGCGAATTCTTTGGTATTCTAGCCAAGGAGATCTTCAATCCAAATTATGCTCTATTTACATCGACGGAAGATGGGTGTACATTTCAGCCAAATCCGAACAGTAACGTCAACCCTGACCATTTAAGCTACTTCCGATTCGTAGGTCGCATTGTTGGGAAAGCTGTGGCCGACGGGTATTTGCTTGATTCACATTTCACGCGAAGTCTTTACAAACATATGCTTGGAAAAGAACCAACGCATCATGACATGGAAGCAATTGATCCAGATTACTATAAAAATTTGAAAACCATTTTGGAATATAATCTTGGCGATCTTTGCTTGGACTTGACCTTTTCGGTCGAGGATCATTCTTTTGGAAGAAATCAAGTTGTTGATCTGATTCCGAACGGGCGAAATATTCCTGTAACAGAAGAGAACAAAGCAAAATATGTCAGCCTCGTTTGTCAAAATCGCATGACCACAGCCATATCAAGCCAAATCAAAGCATACCTAGATGGGTTCTACGAGCTTGTTAGCAAGGATCTGATTCAAATCTTTACCCCAAGGGAGCTAGAGTTGTTGATATCCGGCCTTCCAGACATTGATATGTATGATCTGAAGAAAAACACTGACTACAACGGCTGGAAAGCAACTGATACACAGATTGAATGGTTTTGGAATGTTCTCTTTTCGCTGTCAAGAAATCAGAAGGCTGCGTTCTTGCAATTCGTCACAGGTAGTTCAAAGGTACCGCTCGCAGGATTTGGTGAGCTCCCTGGTATGCGTGGTGTTCAAAAGTTTAGCATTCACAAGACCGGAGGGAGCGCTGGTGCATTGATGTCTGCGCATACTTGTTTTAACTCCCTCGACCTTCCCGAGTACAAGAGCGAAGAAGAACTACGTGACAAACTGCTCTACGCAATAAATGAGGGCGCTGTTGGTTTTCTCATGGCATAGACCCTGCTGGTTGGGTTTGAAAGTGACACAAGTCAAATAAGATTACTCATTTATCCCTAGCGCATAGCAAACTCTTTCAAAACATGGTAATCTTAATCTCTACAATTTTGATATATTAAAACAAAAAAATGTGATAATTAGATGGATAGCCGTTATTCGTCTGTGTATAGCGTGTATTGATGGTCTAAATTATGGAATACTGAAATTGTCATGATTTCTATTCGGGGCTTTATTTTTCAACTGCTCCAAACTCTGTCTTGAGAATGTCTATCAACACAGGTATCAACTCAGCCTCCTCAAGCGGGATTCCTTGTTTCACAGGGTCCATTGCTAGGTGTGCATCTTCCCCGATTCGTCCTCCAACAAAAATTTTGCAACCTGGAACAGCCATCTTTTTCCCATCGACCTCTTTTCGGGCTGGGCCTCCCATGATTCCAATATCGGCTGCTTGTACCTGCCCGCATGAATTTGGACAACCGGTCCAGTGAATTCTGATTGGACGATCAACCGTGACCAATTCTTCTAGCTTTTTTCCAAGTGATTCAGCATTGACCTTGGTTTCAATCATAGCCAAGCCACAAAACTCAGCCCCAGTACAACTGACGACGTTGCCTTCAATAAAACCAGGGTTGATCTTCAAACGACTATCGCCATTGAAACATGGCTCTTCCAAAATAGCTTTCACATCGCCCTCGTCAACATTAGGTAGGATTACGTTCTGCTCCACCGTAAGACGAATTTCTCCGCCTGCATACTTTTCGGCGACATCAGCTAATAGCCGGCATTCTGCCGCACTGAGCCGACCTGTAGGCACCAAAACTCCCACACGAACCTTGCCTTCTTGCTTCTGAGGGTGGATGCCGAGGAGTTCTCGACGCTCGAATTCTTCCGTAGGTCTAGGTTGCTGGTCAAAAACTTCTACCCCTCTACCATAACTGTCGATTTCTGCAATGATAGCTTTCTTGAACTCTTCGGGTCCATATTTTTCTACCAGCCACATCAGACGGGCTTTTTGTCTATCCTTACGTTCCGCCTCGTCACGGAAGATGCGAAGAAGAGCTTCACAGAAGGTGACAACTGTCTCGCGATCAGCTTTGATCCACATGTTCGAATCGATCGATTCTGCAACACGTTTGATAGACATGTAACCCCCCAAAACAACATTGAATCCCATTTCACCAGTTTCGGCGTGAGCACAAGGTCTATCGAAGAGAGATATTCAAAGTTATGAGAAATTTATAATTGATGGCATGTGCAATACGTATTGCAACAAATGAAGCACTATTTGTGCACTTACTGCAGACCTAGATCATTGATGTGGGTGTGCGCAAAATCATCACGGCTACCGCTAATGGCAATATTGAATTTTCGGGGGAGATTGGCCCACTGTGGGTTACCACGGGTGTTTGTCACAGGATCAAGACTGATCAAATCATTGACAGCATTGCAAAGCATTCGAGTATCTACCATTTCTTGATCGTCAATTCCCGCAAGCGGACTTCCAACCATATTTCGGACACTGTCCAGGGCGGATTGGAAAGAGGTTTGATTTCTGGCGTGTAAGCCATCGATAACATCGGGAGCATCCTCAAGCTTGATACCTCGAAGCTGAATATTGGCCCGTGTTGTAATGTCTACAACACCAATTTTTTCTCCGTATTTTTCGACGCTATCGGCGTAAAATCTCATTTGGTCTGAGTTTACGATTCCATTTGGCACCTTTAGGCGCATCAAGAATTGACCGGGTGTCCGTTTGTTTCGGTGCAACATACCAACGTATTTCACGCGCTATTTTCATTGAAAAAAGATGAATGAAATGAGATCAGACACATGAAAAGAATTGAACACCATAAAACCATCGAATGATAAATTACTCACCGTGTCAAGATCTGCCTTCTCAACTTCTTCCCAGGTCATTTCCCCCTCTCGGATCTTTCGAGCGTATTCGTAAACATCGACCCAAGCATTAATAGGATCCTTCTTTAGTTTGGCCTTTTCTGTTGGATTTCCCTTCTCGCATCGTGCCAATGTCTCTTCCGGAAGAAAGGAAGTACCAGTCGGTTTGTCCACAATGATGGGGCCCTTTTGAAACGTTTCCCCATGGCCCTTGACAGCAGTTTCGTCTTCTACGGTACTGAAAAGCCTCGTCGATGCTGATGATTTTAAATTGATTGGTGTGAAGGCCAGTGCCGACGACAGAACGATAGACGCGGCAACAGTCGCGATTGAGAATTTCATCGTGTGAGCTTTGTAGAATACTTCTCAGATTTCGTTCCACTTCAATGTTGATGTATCGGTATATTGTTGTTGTGAGGGAAAACTGCGGTGTTCGCAAAAGCTCCCTGAGAGAATAATGTGACTCTGATTCTCGTGTTCAGAATATTTTGAGAACATGCGGAGAAAAATATGGCTTTCTTTCAGAAGTGTGAAAGTTAAACTCAGGACGTTGTGTGGTTACGTATACGACTACGTCGTCGTCATTCTTCTCATTCCGAAGCAGAAATTAGAAATTTTTGGGTGAACACATGCGCCGCTTATCAAATCGGTCGTAAAGTGCCGGCGTAAATTCATTTTCCAGATGGCCACGTACTACCGAATGCAAAAACTACCGGAAGAAAGAAACAAAAAGAAGACTAAAAAATACCACGCAGCTGATTCATTCGTTCTCTGGCGCACGCAACACTCGAAAGACCCATCTCCTGCCCGCACGCCCTCCCCCACGACACTGAATCCCAAACCTTTTGGTGTGTCTGGTGAGCCTGGACGACCTTTGTCGAGGCTCTTGGGTGGCCCCCGGGGGGATCCTGGGGTATTGCTCTGGCTCCTTTGCAGCCAGGGGGTTAGCTGAGTGAGTGGTTTTACCCTTGGGGCTCCGACCCAACAAGGGGGCAAACCCCCACACACTGTGCCTCCTTGGGGTTGCCCACCAATCCCCTTGGGTGCCTCACCTGGCCCCACAAGTTGGGGATTTTGGAATCATGCCGTGTCTCCGGAGTCCCCTAGGCTAGGTATGAACTATCTAAGGGATCGTGTGCTGCCCCTCTGTTATTGTTGTTATG
>Ga0163111_10000724_pt1 | contig 19758 bp, 16 predicted proteins | sample CRUFie1St18metaG_FD_109645 | JGI IMG/M metagenome (GOLD analysis project Ga0163111, IMG submission 109645) | Marine microbial communities from the Costa Rica Dome - CRUD Field 142mm St18 metaG | ecosystem: Environmental > Aquatic > Marine > Oceanic > Photic zone | place: Costa Rica: the Eastern... | reverse complement strand
TTAGATCCACAGATATTATATGAGGTATTACATCACCAGCTCTTTCTACTACAACCTCATCACCAACTCTAATATCCTTTCTTACTATTTCGTCTTCATTATGAAGTGTGGCATTTGATACAACAACACCACCTATTTTAACTGGTTTTATTTTAGCAACTGGTGTGAGTGCTCCAGTTCTACCAATTTGGATGTCTATATCTATAATTTTTGAAATAGCATTGTTAGCTGAAAACTTATGTGCAATAGCCCATCTTGGAGCATTTGAAACATTACCTAGTCTCTTTTGGATTTCAAAGCTGTTTACTTTATAAACTATCCCATCAATTTCAAAATTGAGATTATTCCTTTTTTTTTCTAAATCGTTATAATTTAACATCAAATTTTTTGTACTAGAAATTATTTTATTTAACGGATTGGTTTTAAAGCCCCAGTCCTTTAATTTTTTTAAGTAATCACTTTGTAAATTAACTTTTAAACCTTTTTCGTGTCCAAATGTGTAAGCAATAAATTTAAGTGGTATTTTTTTTGTGTCTTCTGGATTTTTTTGTCTTAAAGATCCAGATGCAGCATTTCTGGGATTAGCAAATTTTTCTTTCAGTTTTTTAAAATCTTTATTTTCAATAAATACTTCTCCTCTAATATCAATTTCATCAGGAAAATCCTTATTAGTAATTAGTTTAGGTATATCATTAATTGTTTTTAAATTAGCAGTTATATCCTCACCTTCCCTACCATCTCCTCTTGATAAACCTGTTAAAAGTTTTCCTTTTTTGTAATTCAATGATGCTGAAATTCCATCTATTTTAGGTTCAACACTATATTCAATTTCGAAATTATCTTTTTTATTTAAAAAATTAAAAATTTTTTTTTCAAAGTTTTTTAAATCATCCTCAGTAAAAGCATTTGCTAATGACAGCATGGGGGCTTTGTGTAGAATTTTTCTAAAATTTTTAGAAGGTTTGTAGCCTACTTGTATTTGAGGAGATTTGTTACTTTTTAAAAAACTGTATTCATTTTCTAAATTGATTATCTCCTTTTTAAGATTGTCAAATTCTGCATCAGAAATTTCAGAAATATTTTCATTATAATATTTTTTATTAAAATTATTAAGTTGATTAATTTTTTCTTTATATTTTTTTTTGATTAAACCTTTATTCATATCAATCAAAAAGTTTTTTGAATCTTTTTATAACGCCTTTTTTTTCTTTTTTTATATCTCTTTTAATTTTATATTTTGTATTAAATAAGCCATACGATTTTTCATACCACTGACTAGATTGATAATTATAACCTAACAAACTTGCATACTTTTGTGATTCTTCTATTAATCCAATTTTATAATTAATTTCAACAAGTCTGTGCAAGGCTTCTTCAATAAAGATTGTTTGATTGTATTGATTAACTATAATTTTAAATCTATTAATTGCTGCAATCCATTTGCCTCTTTTAATATAATGTCTTCCTAAGTACATTTCTTTTGAGGCAAGTATATCTTGAATTAATTCAAGTTTAAATTTAGCATCCATGGCGAAGTCAGTGTTAGGGTAATTGTCTAAAACAAATTGAAATTGTTTTTTTGCTTTAAGAAGAGGTCCTGTATCTCTTTTCTCATCCTCAATAGTTTCATAATAACACATAGCAATTAAATAATGAGCATATGCTTTATTTCCGTCTTCTGGATATGTTTTTAAATATCTTTCAAGATTTGATAGTGCCTCTGAATAATAATTTTGCATATAAAATGCATACGCAGACATTAGAGCAGACTTTGCTGCCCACTTAGATTGTGGAAATAATAGTTCAGCTTCTAAAAATTTTTTTGCGGCAAAATAAGGATCGTTTAAATCCAATGCCTCATATGCTTCCTTATAAGTTGTGGCAATTTCTAAATCTTGTTTTGTTTCTTTAATATATGAAATTTCTTTTTTTTCTTTTCCACAAGAATGAGAAAAAATTAATAAAGAAATTATAAATAAAAACTTTATCTGTTTCATGATTATTTTATATATTCTAACTACAAGATTATAAAGATCTTTAATTTAAGCTATAGATCTTAAAAGACTTCTATTAATAACGGTATGAGGTAAATTTCTTTCTTTAATTTCAACAATTGAAAAGTTTTCTTTATTTTCAAATACTTTTCTTAATAATTGATTTGTCAAATAATGACCTCCTTGTGAACAGGAAATGCTAGCTATCATTCTATAACCACAAGTATAAAGATCTCCTATGCAATCTAAGATTTTATGATTTACAAATTCTTTTTTATTTCTTAGACCTTCTTCGTTTAAAATTTTTTTGTCTTTCACAACTATTGCATTATCTAAACTTCCGCCCTTTGCTAAACCATTTTTTTTAATAGCCTCAATATCTTCATATAAACAAAAAGTTCTAGAATTAAAAACATCATTCAAATCATCTTCATAAACATTAATTCTATTTTTTTGATTACCTATTACTGTATTTTTGTACTTAAGTTGAAAATCAATATCTAAACTAAGTTTTGATGGTTCTATTGAAATTTTTCTATCCCCATCAGAAAATTCAATTCTTTTATTAATTTTTATGATCTTAATTGGCGACCCACTGATATTAAAGCCTCCAATAATTAATTTTTCTATAAACTCTTTTGCTGAACCATCTAAAATTGGAACTTCCTCATTATCAATTTCAATCAAAGCGTTGTCTATGCCTAAGCCAAATAGTGCACCCATTAAATGTTCAATCGTTGAGACTTTAACATCATGTTCATTTGAAATTGTAGTATTAAGTGATGTGTTACTTACATTATTAAAATTAGGGAAAATCGTATTATTCGTTTTCAAATCAACTCTTTTAAAGACTATTCCTGTATCTGGATCTGATGGTTTTATGCAAACATTAACTAGTTTTCCACTATGAAGACCAATACCCTTAAAATTTACATTGTTTTTGATTGTTTTTTGGTTCAAAGCGCTCACAGCGATCTTTTAATACTGAAACTAATAATCTCAAAAACAACTAATATTACTAGATAATACAAAAATTAATTAAAAAAATTGAAAAATTTTTCAAAAAAACCCTCATTTTTTTGCTTTTTGTTCACTAACAGGACCTCATTGGAGTTATAACCATCCAAGATTTTTTTTGTCATATAAAAAATATTTTTTTCATTATTTGTTAAAAAGTTTTTCACATAATCTTCGCATACGATTTTATCTATTGATATTTGATATTTTTTTAAATTTTTTTCTAATATTTTTATAAAAGAATTTGAAAGACAAATGAAACTTAAGTCTAATGACAAACTTCCACTTTTATTGCTTTCAGCAAATGATGAATGCTTGATATTATCAATGTAATAATTTTTAATTATCATATGAATTATTTTACGTTCATCTATAGTTTTTTTGCAATTTTCTTTCGCTTCATTTAATAAATAATTTAAACTCTCTCGATTTACAAAATTTTCATAATTATTTTTTTTTATTGACAATTCTAAAAAAAAAAATTGTTTTTGGTCGATTACTACATTAATTCTTTTAATAAAATCATTTAAAGTTTTTTCAATTTTAAAAATATTTTGACTTAAAAAATAATCTAATTTTTCAAAGTCTATTTGATCTAATGTATTTTCTAATTTAAATTCTTTTTCATAAATGTTTTGAAATTCAGGAAGTGTATTAACAGAAATAATAATCTTTTTTGGATTAATTAATAAAAAAGTTTCAAATTTAATTTTATTATTCACTTAAAATTACCTGATTATTTTGACGTAAATCAATAATAGTTTTTAATTGTATTTTTTCTTTTTGAATCAAACTGTTAGATAATTCTAAAGCAGTTTTGATTTTTCCTCTTGGTAATTTAATTAAAAGTCCAGAATTCATCTTAATATCCCAACGACCTGATTCAAAATAAAGTAATTTCTCTATCTGACCATAATCTAAGTTTGTTTTATCTATAATTTCTTTAAGTTCAAAAAAATCTTTTATTGAAAATTTTCCAACAATTAATGGAATATTTTTTTTAAAATCATTAGTTTTAATAAGTTTACCATTTGAACCTAAAAGAAAATTATTTCCATCCTTAAATACATTAGCTAAAAAATTTGTTTTAATAATTTTAATTTTTATTGATGACGGATAAGATTTAAAAATTGAATAATCTTCAATTAGATTATCAGCATCTAATATCTCAATTATTTTGATTTCATTTAAAAAAAAAATATTTGTTGATTTTAAAAAATTTAATTTTTTTTTTATTTCTTGATTTTTTTTTTCATCTAAACCTGTAATAAAAATTTTTTCAATTTCTAGGTAATTAATTTTATCTAAATTCTTATTATTTAAAGTTCCTACTAATAAAAATAAAAAAAAATATAATAAAATTTTTTTACTTTTTTTTTGAGGCATTTTTAATAATCAGTTCTAATAATTTTATAAATGTAATACCATGAAAGGCTGCTATCTCGGGAACTAAAGATAGACTTGTCATTCCTGGTTGCGTGTTTATTTCAAGAAGGTAAAATTTTCCTTTATAAAACTTAAAATCTGATCGAGTAACACCTTGGCAACCAATTAATTTATGGGCTTTTAATGCTAAATTCATCAGCTTATTAAAATCAGATTTTTGTAAGTCAACTGGAATGATATGTTTTGTTTTTGCTTTTGTATTGTATTTAGCTTGAAAATCATAAAATTTTCTTTTTGGCCTTAATTCAATTGCACCAATTTTTTTTGATCCAATTATTGCCGCTTGAATTTCTCTACCAGGTATAAATTTTTCTAATATTATCTTTTTATAATTTTTTAATAATTTGAGCTTTTTGAAAATATTTTTTTTTGAACATATAAATACATTTACACTAGAACCTTCATTAATTGGTTTTACTACCACAGGAAATTTCAATTTTTTATCTATTATCTTAATCAAGTCAGATTTTGATTTATTAAAAGAATATGAAATATATTTAGGTGTTAAAATATTATTTTTAATGAATATCATTTTGGATAACTCTTTATCCATAGCGATTGCCGAGGGGATTACTCCAGAATGAGTGTACGGTATGCCTGTGGTTTCTAAAATTGTTTGAACATATCCATCTTCGCCAAATTGACCATGCAAGGCATTAAATATTACTTTTGGTTTGAATGATTTTATTACATCAAACAATTTAAAATTTGGTTCAGTATTTTTTACGTTATAACCATTTTTTTTTAATTCTTTTTCGACTTGTTTTCCTGTATCGAGACTTATTATTCTCTCTTTAGATATACCCCCAGAAATTACTAATATTTTTTTCAAATTATTCTAAAATTTTAATTTCTTTTTCTAAACTAATTCCTGTTTTTTCCTTAACATTTTTAGCAACAAAATCTATCAACTTTATCATATCGTTAAATTTTGCATCTCCTTTATTTACAAAAAAATTGCAATGTTTCTTCGAAATACAAGCATCTCCAAATCTTTTATCTAGAGAAACTGACTCTTTTATGAGTTCCCAAACCTTTTTTTTAGTTTGAGATATTGGATTTTTAAAAGTACTTCCACTTGTTTTAATCCTTGTTGGTTGATTCTTTTCCTTTTCATTTTTAAGCTTATTAGTTTGATTTTTTATTTTTAAATTATCACTTTTTATTCCTTTGAAAGAAGCGCTTAAGAAAATTAAGTCTTCAGATAAATCGTTATTTCTATATTCAAATTTGATATCTTTAGAAGGGATCGTAATTACGTTGCCATATTTATCAACTGCTTGAATTGATAACAATATATCTTTAAATTCTTTTCCAAAACACCCTGCATTCATTCTTATTCCACCTCCGATAGTTCCTGGGATACATGATAAGAATTCAAATCCACTTAAATTATTATTCATCGCAAAATCTGATAAAGATTTATCTAGAACTGCACTACCAGCAATTATTATATCGTCACCAAGAAGCGAGATGTTATTGAAATTTTTACTTAATTTTATTACTACACCATCAAATAAATTATCATTAATTAAAGTATTTGACCCAGCGCCAAGAATAAATATTTTTTCTTTATTGTCTAATTTTTTTAAAAAACTTACTAATTCTTTTAAATTTTCAGCTTTATAAAAAACTTTTGATTTTCCTCCAATATTAAACCAATTCTTTTTTTTTAAATCATAATCAAATTTTACGTTATCACTGAATTCATCTAATATTTTTTGTAATTGATTTATTTTCATCATATTAACTTTGGAAGTTTTCTCATCCAATTTGAAATAGATCCAGCACCCATACCGATTACGATTTTTTTTCCGTACATATTTTTTTTTATAAATTTTGCTAATTGTATATTATCATTTACTAAAAATAATTTTACTTTTGAATTTTTTATAATTTCTTTTGCAAAATTTTGATATTTAAAGCCTAATTTTATTTTTTCCCCTGCAGTATATATTGGACATAAAATAACTGTGTCAGCTTCTATAAAAGCATTAGAAAATTCTTTTCTTAAATCTTTTAATCTAGAGATTCTGTGAGGTTGAAAAACACAAATTTTTTCAAAATCTTTATAGACTTTACTAACTCCTTCTAAAACAAATTTTATTTCAGTTGGATGATGTGCATAGTCATCATAAAAATCTATACCATTATAGGTAAAAATTTTATTAAATCTTCTCTGAACTCCTTTAAAACTATATAAACCTCTTTTAATGTCTGTAATCGATATTCCAACTGTCAATGCTACAGCAGCAGCTGCAACGGAATTTCTTATGTTGTGAATTCCAAGTAATGGTATTTTAATCTTTTTAATAGTAACTCTTTTCTTATTTGGGAGATTTATATCTAAGTCAAAATCAGAGAACTTTGCACTTTGTTTGATATTTCTTATGTAAAAATTCGATTTAGAGTTCAATCCGTAGGTATAAATATTTTTATTTCTAATTTTTTTGATTAACTCATTTGTAATTTTGTCATCAACGCAAAGAAATGCTTTTCCAAAAGAGGGAACTTTTTCTATAAATTCTTTAAAATAATTCTTTAAATCATCAATTGATTTATAATAATCCATATGTTCCCGGTCTATATTTGTAATTATTGAATAAGTCGGTGGGATATGAATAAAACTACCATCTGATTCATCGGCCTCTAAGATTGACCAATCACTCTTACCAAGTCTAGCAGTATTTTTAATTGAATTTATTACTCCACCATTAATAATAGTTGGATCTAATTTTGTTTTTTGAAAAATTGAAGTAATCAAAGAAGTTGTAGTAGTTTTTCCATGTGAGCCCGCTACAACAATATTTTTCATTAAAGATACAATGTGAGCCAACATTTTTCCTCTGGAAATAATTGGTAAATTTTTTCTTTTTGCTTCAACTATTTCTGGATTATTTTTTTTTATAGCAGATGAAATTACAACTATGGTAGCATTTTTAAGGTTTTGTTTTTTTTGTCCAATAAAAATTTTTATTTTTTCTTTTTTTAATCGTTCAACATTCTTATTAAAATTTAAATCACTTCCTTGAACTTTAAAACCTTTGCCCTTCATTATTAGGGAAAGTCCACTCATTCCTATTCCCCCAATTCCGATAAAATGTATTACTTCATTTTTTGCTAATTCAATTTTCATTTATTGTATCCAGTATTTTTTGATTAACATTAATCCATGTATTTTGGTAATTTAATTTTTTTAAATTTTCTTTTTTTTCTAAAAAATCGCTTTGATTATTAAAAATCTCTCTTAAAACCTCTTCAATTTTTTCCTCAAAATAATTTTGTTCTATTATCCAACAACAATTTTTTTCTTTATAATATTTCGCATTTTCAAACTGATGATTATCCTTAGATGTTGGTAATGGAACAGCAATAAAAGGAATGTTCATGACCGATAATTCAGCTAAAGTGGATGCTCCAGCTCTAGTTATGCAAAGATCAGATTGCTGAATACTGGCATATAAATTTGGATCAAAACTAAAAATTTTATTTTCTACGTTATTTTCTGAATAAAAATTTCTTAAAAAAGATATATTTTTTTCACTAGTTTGTTGAATTATTCTTATGAATTTTTTTTTTGAAAAATTAACAATAAAATTTTTTAAATCTTTATCAAATATATTAGCACCTTGACTACCACCAACAATGAGTAATGTTAGTTTGTCTTTTATTTTAGATGATGATCTTAGGTTATATATATTTTTTTTTACCAAAGGATTTACTGTCACTATTTTATTTTTAAAATTAATGGGGAAATTTTTAATTTCTTCAGTATAGCAAAAAATTTTTTTACAATAATTCAAAAAATATCTATTAGCTCGACCTAGTACTTGATTGGGTTCTATTAAATAGATTTTCAATTTTAATATTCTTGATGCTAAAATTAAAGGTAGAGACATATATCCACCTATAGAAAAAACTTTTTCAATTTTTTTCCTTTTAAGAATTAAATAAGATTTAAAAATTAAAATTAAGATTTTTATGAAATTAAAAGGTAAAAGAAAAATATTATTAAGTTTTGGGGTGTTAATTATTTCACATTGATAAATTTTATTGTCGAGATATTTTAATCCTCTTCTATCTGTCGATATAACTACATTAAACTCCTTGGATAAATGTTCGTAAAGTATTAAAGCTGGTACAACATGACCACCGGACCCACCAGTACTAATTAATAAATTTTTTTTCATGTCAATTTATTTTTCTTTTTGTCAAATTTAGAATTATCCCTGACAAAATTGAAATACTTATAATTGAAGATCCTCCATAGCTGATAAAAGGAAGTGTCATACCAGTAGTAGGAAATAACCTAATGTTAACTCCAATATGAATCATTGCCTGAACTAAAATAAGACTTGTGCATCCTACTAAAATTAATTTTGTCCTTTCTTTTTCCTCAAAATAAACTTTTTTAAAAACTGAATAGATAAATATTAAAAACATTAATAAGATTAAAATTATGGCAATAACACCAAACTCCTCTGAAATAACAGATATTATGTAGTCTGTGTGAGCCTCAGGTACTCTGTTTTTAAGTGTCCCCTCACCTATACCTTTCCCAAAATAACCTCCACTAGAGATAGATTCGATTGCTTTTTCTGATTGTGCATTATGTGTACCTGTTTCACTATTAAAGAATGACAATATTCTATTCTTTATGTATTCAAATCTAGGAACAAATTTAATCAAAAAATATAGTGCAATTAAAAATATTAAACACGAGACAGCTAAAAAAATAACATTTATTCCTGATATAAAAATTAAAACTGACCAACTAAAAAAAACTAATAAGGCTTGTCCAATATCTGGTTGGGCAGCTAATAGTAAGCCAACCAATAAAGTTATAAAGAAAGTGAATAAGTATTTAAAATGTAAATTTGCATATTTTTCACTACTTAAAATTAAACTAATTAAAATAATTAAGAATGGCTTAACTAATTCAACAGGTTGAAACCTTGGTAAAAAAAATAAATCTATCCACCTTTGTGCACTATTTACTTCAACACCGATAATTGGCACCAAAAATAAGAAAATCAGTGAAAATAGAAAAATTATTGGAGAAATCTTTAAAAGTTTATCCTCATTAATTGAGGATAAAATGAAAATTATCATTATGCCTAATAAAACAAAAGATAAATGTTTAAAAAAAAACGCATAATCATTAGTATCTAATTTATCTGAGACTAATAAAGATGTTGATACTAGTGAAAAAAATAATCCTGTGATGAATAATAAAATTATTAGAAAAAAAATCAATTTATCAATATTTTTCCACCACTTATAGTACAAATTATATACTGACTTATTATTTTCCATTAAAGTGTTTTTTGACTAGTTTATTAAAGTAAAGGCCCCTGTCTTCAAAATTTTTAAAATAATCAAAAGATGCTGCACTAGGGCTAAAAAGGATAGTTTTTTTAACAAATTTTTCTTTTTTAATCATAAAAACAATTTTTTTTAAAGCTTGTTTTAAATTATCAAAGTTTTGATAATTTATTTTATCTTTAAGTTTTTTATTAAAAAAATTTTTATTTTTTCCATATATAAAGGCTTTAATATTACTGAAGTATTTTTTTTCTAAATTGAATTTATCTCCTTTTTTATGAATACCTCCTAGTAACCAATAAATATTATAATTTGATTTTAAAAGTCCAGTTGAGGAGGAGAAACTAGTTGATTTTGAGTCATTTATAATTGTTAAATATTTTTTTTGAAAAACAATTTGTTGACGATATTTTAATCCATTAAAATTTTTAATTATTTTAATTATCAATTCTTCTTTTAACTTAAATTTTTTTGATATTTCCAGAACAAACGATAAATTTTCTTTATTTGTTTCAGTTAAAAAATACTTGTTGTTTATGTTTTTTAAGAAATTATATTTCTTTTTAGTATTTACTTTTATTATTTTACTGAGAAATCTATTTGAATCCAGTTCCCGCTCAATAAATACATCACCTTTTTTAACAAATGATAAACTTCCCCTTAACTGATATTTTAATAACTTAAATTTTGCTTTAATATATTTTCTTAAAGTTTTATGTCTTTCAATGTGATCTGGAGACAGATTTAATATTACTGCATATTTGGATTTAAAAATCTTACTGTAATCTAATTGATAAGAAGAGGCTTCAATAACAAAAATTGTTTTTTTTTTAACATTTTTTAATGATAAAATTGGATTTCCGATATTTCCAACCAATTTAACATCGTATTTTTGACTAAGCAAAACCTCATACATGAGTTGGCAAGTGGTAGATTTTCCATTTGTTCCAGTAATTGTAATACAATCATTTTTATAAAATGAGTAAAAAACATCTAGATCAGAATAAATTTTATTGTAATTTTTTATTAAAAATTTTGATAATTTACATTTATTAATATCAATACCTGGACTAATGATTATTTTATCAAAATTAAATTTTAGAATTTTTTTGTACGAAATTAATTTTTTTTTAATATTTTGAGTTTTAATATTCGTTGGATAATCATCATATAAAAAAATATCACTTTTACCCTTAAGAAATTTAAAAGCAGATTGACCACTTTTACCTAAACCATAAATTAATATTTTTTTATTTAAAAAGATATTCAAGCCAATGCCCTTTTATCTAAGTTTGAGTGTAGCTAAACCAATCATTGCTAAAATTATTGAAATAATCCAAAATCTAATAACGACAGTAGACTCTGGCCAGCCTTTTTTTTCAAAATGATGATGAATTGGAGCCATTTTAAATATTCTTTTACCAGTCAATTTAAATGAGATTACTTGAACCATTACTGATAGAGCCTCTAAGACAAATAACCCTCCTGTAATTGCTAGAACAATTTCATGCTTAGTAATAATTGCTACTGCCCCTAGAGAACCACCTAATGATAATGACCCGGTGTCTCCCATAAATATTTTTGCTGGTGGAGCATTAAACCATAAGAATCCAAGACAAGCCCCAATAACTGCACCACAGAAAATAGATATTTCCCCAGCACCTTCTATATATAAAATCTGTAGATATTCAGAAAATACAATATTACCTGTTACATAACTTATAAAAGCAAAACAGCCTGCAACTAAAATTACTGGTACGGTAGCTAAACCATCTAAACCATCTGTTAAATTTACCGCATTAGAAGAACCGACAATTACAAAAATTGAAAAGGGTATAAAAAACCATCCAAGATTAATTATTAAATTTTTAAAGAATGGAAAATAAAGATTTTTAAATTCTTCATATTCAATAAAATGTGTCAAAACTATTAATCCAAGCATTGCCAAAATAATTTGTGCAACTATTTTTTTCTTTGATGAAATTCCAGAAGAGCTATTAGTTTTTATTTTTTGATAATCATCAAAAGCACCAAGAATTCCAAATGAAGAGACAACATATAGACAAAATAAAATATAAATATTTGTTAAATCAGCCCAAAGTAAAACTGAAATAATCAAGCCTAATAATATTATAACACCGCCCATTGTTGGGGTTCCTATTTTTTTAACAATATGGTCAGACGGACCGTCTTCTCTAATTGGATTAAAAATTTTTTTATTTGAAAATAATCTTATTAAGGGACCCCCAATAATTAGGGCTATCAATAATGAGGTGAAGAATGCAAGTCCTGTTCTAAATGTAATATATTTAAATACATTTAAAAAATTAAAAACCTCTACATAATTAAGTAATAATTCATATAACATTAGAAATTCTTTTTTTTAAGATTGATGTTATTTCGTGAAGGCCAGTAGAATTTGATCCTTTGATCATCAAATAATCATTATTATTTAAATCTTTATTAATCAAATTAATTATTTCAAATTTATCATTTAATATTTGAGCTTTTTTGCTTGATTTTAAACCAATAAAAGTCTTCTTAATATATTTTCCAGTCACATATACCTTATTTATATTTGTTTTATTTATTATCTTACTGATAAGTTTGTGCTGTTTAACAGAATGCTTACCTAATTCTAACATATCACCTAATAATAAATATTTTTTTGAATTTTCTACTTTTATTTTATCATAATTTTTAATAGCTGTTTTAAGTGACAATGGATTTGAGTTATAAGTCTCATCTATTAAAAAAAATTTTTTATTTTTATATATTATTTTTTCAATATCGCCTCTTCCATTTGGGTTTTTAAAATTAAGAAAAATATCCTTTCTTAAATTTTTGATATTAGTAAAAAAATCAATTGATGCTAAAGCTGCAAGAACGTTATATAAATGACTTTTGTTATCGTTAATAGAATAGAAAGAAACAATTGAACCATTAATATTTATAAATAAATTGAATTTATTTTTTAATCTTTTAACTTTAATTAATTTGACCATTGAGGATTTGCTATCGATTCCAAAAGAAATAACTCTCAATTTTTTTTTAATTGCAAGATTCTTATGATAATTATAAAAATAATCATCATTGTTCAAAACAAGTACACCATTACTTTTAATGTTATCTATGATTTCTGCTTTAGCATCCGCTATCTTTTTAATATTTTTAAAATTTTTGGCATGAGCATAACTAATATTTGTAATAATACCTAAATCAGGTTTTATTATATTTGTTAAATAATCAATCTCACCTTTTTTATCCATACCTACCTCAAAAACACCAAAATCATCATCTTGTTTTAAATTAAACAAACTAAGTGGAACTCCATATTTATTATTGAATGATTTTGGAGAATATGTTGTTTTAAACATATCTTTTAAAGCTAAGCCTATCATCTCTTTAAGTGTCGTTTTTCCACAACTTCCTGTTATAGAGATTATTTTAGCAACAATATTTTCTCTAAAGATAGAGGAACATTTAGTTAAAAAATTAAGAGTATTTTTAACTTTAATTTGCTTAAATCTGGGATAATTTTTGTTAATTTGATTAACGACCGCTAAACTTGATTTGTTTTTAAAAGCCTCTGAAATATATTTATTTCCATCAAGTCTTTTTCCTTTTATTGCAAAAAAAATATCATTTTTTTTGACTGATTTTGAATTAATAGAAACATTTTTTATTATCAACTTATTAGATACCTTAGATTTGGATACATCTCTAATAATATTTAGTTTTAAATCTTTTGATAAAAAATGATTTTTATATTTGATAGATTTTAAAATTACTTTTTTATCAGAAAAAAATATTTTTTTCTTTCCATAGTCTTGTGTTTTTTCGTGACCTTTGCCTGCTACCAATAATAATTCTCCCGTTTTAAGACTCATTATGGCTTCATGAATTGCTTCTTTTCTATTAGAAAATTCTTTAATTTTTTTTCTTTTAATGCCTTTTTTTATATCATTCCTAATTCTTGATGGATTTTCATTTCTTGGATTATCATCTGTAAGATAGATTTTGTGAGAATATTTATCTGCAATTTTTCCCATTATAGATCTTTTTCTTTTGTCTCTTTCACCTCCACACCCAAAAACTAAATTTATATGATTTTTTGGAAATTGCTCTCTAATGTTTAATAAAGCCAACTCTAATGCCTCAGGTGTATGAGCATAGTCTAAGATAACTTTGCTACAATTTTTAATTTTTCCTATATTTTCAAGTCGTCCTTCAACAGATTTAATTTTATGAATAGAATTAATTATTTTTTCAAATTTAACACCACTTTTATAGGCAGCTAATATTGCCATGAGTATATTTTTTATTTGTATTTTGCCTATTAGATTTAATTTAATTTCATAATTTTTTTTCTTAAAAGACACTTTTAAAATTTGTTTTTCATTCACAAACTTATGAGATATTAATTCAATTCCTTTGTCTTTTTCTTTAGCTAAAATTAAATTTAAATTGATATTTTTCTTAGACGAAATATTTTTTATTTTCTTTAATTGTGGAATATTAGCATCAGTGACTATATCTCCTTTTTTTTTTATCAATTTTTCGAAAAGGTATAATTTTGCATTTAAATAATTTTTCATATTTTTATGATAATCTAGATGATCATGGGATAAATTCGTGAATATCCCTACATCAAATAATAATCCATCTAATCTATTTTGTTTTAACCCATGACTTGACGCTTCCATAATTACGTAATCAATTTTCTTATGACTTAAATTTTTTAGTATCGAGCTCAGCTGGATTGGGTCTAAAGTTGTGTTATTTATTGTTTTGTTTTTATCTTTATATCTTATGCCCAAAGTTCCAATTGAAGCAACTTTTTTTAAATTTATACTTAATATTTGAAAATAAAAATCTGCTATTGAGGACTTGCCGTTTGTGCCGGTTACTGCAATTAATTTTTTTGGTTTTTTATTTAGTATTTTATATGAAATTTCTGCGAGTAATTTTCTTACATTAAATGAATATAAATAAATTATATCATCTTTTTTTTTATTTTTTCGCTCATCTGAGACGATTATTTTTGCACCTTTTTTAATAGCCGAATCTATAAAATTATTTCCATTAAATTTATTCCCTCGAAATGCAAAAAATATATTATTTTTCTTTACTTTATCACTATTAGAAGCAACACCTGAAAAAAAAATATTTTTATATTTCTTATTTATATTTGGAACGTAATCTTTTAACTGCATAACTTAATTAATCTCACCATATTTTGTGGCTAAAATAGGCCCAATTTTTTCTAGAATATGTCCACTAGCTTCCACACTATTCCAACCAGCTGTATTTCTTGGACTACCTTTTAATCTAAAGTTTGAACCATCTCTATATTTGTAAATGTAATCTTTATTAATTTTTGGTTCATCAAGCATTATTGCTAAAACAAATTTAGGTTTTGATGTTGGAAAAACAGAAACAAAAGTGTTTACTTTTTTGTTTGTATATACTCCATTTAAACTTTTATTAGCAGTGCCAGTTTTTCCACCTACTTCATAACCTTTAACATTAGCAAGTTTTGCAGTTCCTACATCTGTTGAAACAATTTTTCTTAGAATAGGTAAAATTTTTTTTGAAACATCCTTTTTAAGAATATTTTTCCTTTTATCTTTTTTTTCAGATCTAATTAAAATTGGCTTAATTTCAAATCCGCCATTAGATATAATTGAATAAGCCTTAGCTATTTGAAGTAAAGTCGTAGTAATACCATGGCCAAACGATGCTGTTGCTAAAGGACATTTTCCCCATTTAAATTTTATTGGTTTACCCACTTCTTCTATATCAAAATTAATTTCTCCAATAATGCCAAGTTTAGTTAGAAAGGATTTGTATTTTTCTTCCCCAATTTTTTGTACAATTCTGACTGAACCTATGTTACCTGATTGTATCAATATTTGTTCAGCAGTTAAATTTGAGGGAAGATTTTCATTATATTCTCTAATTGGAAACCCTCCACATGTTAAATATTTTGGCAAATTGATAAATTCAGTATCTGGCTCAATAACTTTTTCCTCAAGAGCAGCCGCCATAGTAAATGTTTTAAAAACAGAGCCAAATTCATAAATCCCTTTGGTTGCTCTATTTATAAAATTCGCATCAATTATTTTTTTTCTTATATTAGGATCGAAATCTGGCAACGAAATAAGTGATAAAACTTCTCCATTATTTACATTCATTAAAATTGCAGCACTTCCTTTTGTATTAAAAATTTCATTAAATTTTATCAATTCTTCTCTTATCAAAAATTGAATATCTTTATCTACAGTCAGCATTATTGGTGCTTTTGTTTTTTTTAAATCTTCATCTAACGATTTCTCTAAACCAGATATTCCATTGTTATCAATATCGATTTGACCAATAATGTGACTAAATAAATTTTTTTGAGGATAAATTCTTATCAAGTTATCTCTAGACTCGATTGAATTGTCACCAAGTTGCATTAATTTTTCATAATTTTCCTCAGATATTTTTTTTTCAAAATAGAAAAACTTACCTTTATCAATTCTTTCTTTTATTTGTTGGTAATTTTTATTTGGGAAAATATATTTTAAATTTAGTAACAATTTTTTTTCATCAATTATTTTTGAAGGACTAATTCCTATGTCTATTGAATTTATAGTTTTAACTAAATATTTTTTATTTCTATCTATAATATCGGCTCTATAAAGTTTGTTTGAAAGTTGTTTTATATTATTACTTTGCTCAAATTTAACCTTTCTTGATCCAAGGTGAACAAGATGTATAGAATAAATTAAAGCAATAACAAAAAAAATAAAAAAAATAAAAGATATTCGGTTAAATGTAATATTTAGATTTGATTTACTTTTTTGAAATAAAAAATCATTACGATTGTTTTCTATAATAATTCTTGAGTCTTTTTTATTCATTAGTAAATTTAAATTTTTTTATGATGAGGTTATTTTCTACCTCATCAATAATTTTAAAATTTTGAATATCTTTTTTAACTAATTCATCATCAAAATACATGGCCTGAAATTCAAGTAGTTTTTCTGCAGAACTTAAATAATCATATTCTAATTTGATATTTTCAAAATCTTTGTTTAGATCTCTAATATTTTCTTTAATAGTAAAAATTTGATCATCAATTCTTTTCGTTGAATTTTTAATAATTGCTGTAAATAAAATTAAAGACACAATAAGAGAAATTACAAAAAATTTTTTCATAATTTATTTCCAAGATTTTCTATTTTGAGGAGGTATTCAAACTTCTTGAAGATATCAGTATCAAAGTCATATATATCTTCTTTTTTTTTAACGTACCTAAGTTTCGCAGATCTTGAAGGAATATTTTCTTTTATTTCTTTAGAAGATGGTATTCTAGGTTTTTTTTCCACCATGTTAAATAAAATTTTTGGTTGATCTATTTTAGGAACATAACGAGAGATACTTTTATTTTCAGATAAACTTTTAAAGAAATATTTAACAATTTTATCTTCTAAAGAATGAAATGTTACAACAACTAAAATTCCATCTTTTTTTAAAACTTTAGTAGCCGCTATTAAACCATTTATTAATTCACTTATTTCTTTATTTACAAATATTCTTAATGCTTGAAATACCTTGGTAGCACTATGAGTCTTAAAACTTTTCTTTTTTTTTGTTTTTTCTATTATTTTAACTAAAGTAGGAGTGTCTATTTTCTTGTTTTTTCTTATATTTTGAATTTGATTTGCAATTTTTTTTGCTTCTTTTTCATCTCCAAAATATTTAAAAATTTTTTCTAACTCACTTGAATCAAGCTTATTAATAACATCTTCAGCTGAAAAATTATTGATACCCATTCGCATATTTAAAGCTCCGTTCGAATTAAATGATAAACCTTTTAGTGGATCTTTAATTTGAACATACGAATATCCTAAATCAAAAATAATACTTCTAATATTTTCATTTTTGAGTTTTAGATCACTTAACTGACTAAATTTTTTATTTTTAAAAATAAATCTATTTTGAAATTCTCTTAAGATTTTATCAGCTTCTTTTTTACTTTCTAAATCCCTGTCTATGGCAATAACTTGTGTATTCTTATAACTTAAGATTTTTTTTGTGTAGCCGCCTTGTCCAAAAGTGCAGTCTATAAACGTGCCACCATGTTGAGGGGTAATAATGCTAATTATTTCATCTAGCAGTACCGGATAATGTTTTTTTAAATCCGATACCATGGTGGCTTCCATTTATTTTTTTGAAGACCATTAATTTTTTTGTCTTCTTAAAAAAGCAGGTATTTCTAGGTCGTCCTCCTCATGATCATCCTCAGAAGCTCCCATTAAATCTTCTGAGGCTGATGTTTCATTGTTAACATTAAATAAATCTGGCTCATCTGTATCAACACCAAATTCTTTAAGATCAGCAGAATTTTCTTGCGTTTCCATTGCTTCCTGAGAAAAAGACGTTTCAGTTTTTTCTGAAGTGCTTTCAACAATACCTTCCACATCTTGGTTTTTTAATAACTCTTCATGATATTGATTGTTCACATCATTAACTGACTCATTAAAATTATCTGATAATACTTCATTTTCTAATTTTAATGCATTTGCTCCAAAAGTGGCTGGGTTTGATGCATTATTAGAAAATTGAAAAGAATTTGTGTTACTGTTAGTCCCAAAATCTGAATATCCTGGATTTCGATTTTGAATTCTATGAACCATATTCACAACAGATTTTGACTCAGGTTGTTGATTATCTAAGGATGTTGCGACAATTGAAACTCTTATCTTGCCCTCGAGAGAAGGATCAGTTATTGCACCTATGATCACCTCAGCATCTGCCTCAACTTCTGATCTTATTTTATTTACTACTTCATCAACCTCAAATAATTTAAGATCTTTACCCCCAGTAATATTCACTAATAGCCCTTTAGCACCCTTAAGGGTATAATCATCTATCAAAGGATTGCTGATTGCCATCTCTGTTGCCTTCATAGCTCTTCCTTCTCCTTCGGATTCCCCTGTACCCATCATTGCTTTACCCATTGATGCCATTACAGTTTCAACATCAGCAAAATCTAAATTTATTATTCCAGGTCTTACCATTAAGTCTGTTACACTCTGAACTCCATGCATTAAAACATTGTTAGATAAATTAAAAGACTCCTCAAATGTTGTTTGCTCATTTGCAATTTTAAATAAATTTTGGTTTGGAATAACTATAATTGTATCAACATGTTTTCTTAATTCTTCAAGTCCTATTTGGGCTCTTCTCATTCTTGAAGGACCTTCATATAAGAAAGGAAGTGTTACAACTCCAACTGTTAATATGTTCAATTCTTTTGCTGCTCTCGCAATAACATGTGCCGCACCAGTCCCAGTGCCACCACCCATTCCTGCTGCTATAAAAACCATGTTTGCACCTTGCAACACATTTATAATATCATTTAAAGATTCATCTGCAGCAGCTTGACCAATATCTAATTTTGCACCAGCACCTAGGCCTTTTGTTAAATTAAGACCAATCTGAATTTTTGATTTTGCCTTACTGTGTTTTAAATCTTGAGCATCAGTATTTACTGCAATAAATTCTACACCTTGCATTCCATTTTCAATCATTTCATTAATAGCATTTCCACCGGCACCACCAACTCCCATAACCAAAAGTCTTGGTTGTAGCTCTTTTATTTCTGGTGTTTTAAAGTTTATTGTCATTTTATTATCCCCCGTTATTTATTTAATTGAAGCTCCCACCTAAGGCTAGCGCGATTTAAATTTGCTTTTTTCTTAGCGTTAACCTTAAATTTTTCAAACGTTGCTGGTTCCCATATTTGAAATGTTTTCCCTTGCCCAACAAACAGCATGCTATTTTTAATTTTAGCATGTTTTAATAACTTTGGAGTTAGTGAAATTCTTCCTTCGCTATCAAATTGTAAATTGATACTTTCTGATAATATTGATGTTGCAAAAAAATCTCTTTTTTCCTCAAAAGGATTTAATGAGTCTATTGT
>Ga0163111_10000721_pt1 | contig 19825 bp, 18 predicted proteins | sample CRUFie1St18metaG_FD_109645 | JGI IMG/M metagenome (GOLD analysis project Ga0163111, IMG submission 109645) | Marine microbial communities from the Costa Rica Dome - CRUD Field 142mm St18 metaG | ecosystem: Environmental > Aquatic > Marine > Oceanic > Photic zone | place: Costa Rica: the Eastern... | reverse complement strand
TGTCATGTACCCCGACGTGCAGGCGATGATGAAGATGACCAGTACTCGTGCGTATGATGATATCGCCATACATCGAATCGCGGGTCTGGAGGGGCAATTAAATATTAAAACACTTGAAGGACCACTCGCTCCTTTACCTAAAGTCTAATGGTCCGGGCGGTCAAGTGTTAATCCTTGCGGAACTTAGTCCATTCTGGAACGTCAGCAACTATTGGCGCATAGAAGGGCAATGCGTGGATGCGCTCTACATAGGCGGCGTATTCAGGCCAGCGCGACGTGTCAATGCTTGCGCCTGCTAGCTTCAAATTGACGAAGCTAGTCGTTAACGCGATGTCTGCTAGTGTAAACATTCCTGCAACCATGTAGTCATCGTTTCCCAGGCACTTTGTCAGGTAGTCAAGTGCTCGGGGCAGGGTTTTTAGGAGTAAATGGTCGACGAGCTTCGTGTTTGTTTCAAGCTTCAGGATTTTTGGCTTCACGACGCGCTCAAAGAAAACGCCGGCTGTTGCCTCGCTAAGCTTCGTACCTCCGTACTCCTGAAACCACAGTGCCCTAGCACGGCGCTGTGGGTCGTTGGGCAATAGGGGCGGATTAGGGTAGCGTTCCTCTATGTAGCTCAAGATCACCGATGAGTCGGGCAATACAAAGTCGTCTTCATGCCATATGGGTATCTTAGACAGCGGGCTTAGCTCCCGAAATTCAGCTGGGGCGCCAAAAGGCGTTTGCTCCACGTCTTCGAAATCCACACCCTTGTAGGCGAGGGCTACCCTGACCTTGCGCACATAAGGTGACACGGTGCCACCGTACACGCGCGGCTTCTGGGTGTTCAATGACTTTCCCATAAAGTAAGTTAACTTAGCCTCAAGATTCCCACTACTAAGCCACTCGTAATCAATTCAAAGACCATATCTAAGGTGCCTGCCTTGCTCATAAGCCGAACACTGCGCCGAGCATACTCGAAATTACCTTTGTTGCCTGTGGCTTGCCTAAACCCTGATGACGGCGCAGTCGATGCCACATCTCAAACGACACGATAGCGTTTGCCGAATCACGCGCGGTTCGGTCTAAACCTTTCAGTTCGGGTAGCCACGAGTCTGCTTCCTGGCGCAAACTGCTTTGGTGCCGCGCATAGTTCTTGCGAAGTGCTTTCGACCGCCATAACTGTGCTTGAGTGGATAAAATAATATTTTCATGATGCTCCCAAATGAAGCTCCGAAGATCTATCAGCTGCGCTATACGTTCGGCCAAGGGAGCACCAGAATCAACCGACGGAATTCCCCCTGGAAACTCATGTTCCAGATCGTCTTGGAGCAGTTGATCGAAAGCAATATGCAAGTTTTCCATATCATCAAAGTGGCGAAAGACGGAGCGAATGTTGACATCGGCTCGGGCGGCTATTTGCGCCGCACTAGGAATAAGGTTGCCCTCTTTGACTATCGCCATGGTTGTCTTGAGGATCGCCTCTTTCATGCGTTCACCGCGTGCAATACGACCGTCTTGCTCAACCGCGTTTTCGGACGCTGGCATGCTTTCATCCCCTAGTTCACAAACCGAAGTCATATGATGACGTGGTAAGACAAATAATTCTAGGGCAGCTGCGGGAATCGATCGTATACCTAGTGTTCAGGCGGCCGTGACTTTCGAAATTCCTGTATCGCTGCCAGGGCATCTGCGTCCGATACTTCGGCGGCGAGATCCGAGTCGCCAACCCGCATTAATTCCCTCCTTGTAACTGGGATTTCAATGTCCAGCAATTCTATCTATTTGAGTTTCATGCTAAATCGACAGCCCGCAAAATCAGTATCGGGCATAACAATTAGCAGTGTTAATGCTAATATATAGAAAGTTAATCAAGCTTAATATAATTTTGTCCTTAAATACCCTAAATACCGAGCTTTTTTTCTCAATCATTGGGTTGATAACATCAAGTGGCGCACCCTATGCTAAAATACGACAACAAGCCATACATAGTAAGTCCGTAAGATGAGCGAGCGAAAAGCCGAAGGCTATGATATTTTGGCAGTCGAGCAGTGGATCTCGCAGGAAATACCTGCTTTGGCCCCACCTTTCGAGTGGGCGCGACTTGAGGGTGGCCACTCGAACTTGACCTATCTGCTGCAGGACCAATTTGGGAAGCTTGCAGTTATTCGCCGCCCGCCGAAAGGAGAGTTACTGCCCAAAGCCCACGATATGAGCCGTGAGTGGGCATTGATTTCGTCGCTCGGCGCCATCGGGTTTCCGGTGCCCGCAGCCTATGGCTTTTGTGAAAGTAATGAGGTGACCGGAGCCTGGTTCTATGTGATGGATCATGTCGAAGGTCGGTCTCTGCACAACGCACAACACACATTGGATTGGGTGCCCGAGGATAGGCGGACCGATCTAGCATACTCACTTATTGACGCACTTGCTGATTTACACGTACTGAATCCGGATGACATAGGTCTGGGGGAGCTCGGCAAAAAGGGGGGATATTTAGCGAGACAGTTAAATACCTGGTACCGCTCTTGGACGGCATCGATCAGGCCTGCGGGATACGATGATGATCGGGTACATGAACTTCATCAGTACTTTACCGAGCATATTCCAGAGCAGGGGATAGCGCGCGTGGTCCACGGTGACTTCGGTTTTCACAATTGCCTCGTCAATGAGCAATCCACCATTGCGGCCGTCGTAGACTGGGAACTGGCCAGTCTCGGTGACCCGTTGGCGGACCTCGGTTACACCCTGAATCTCTTCGGGGAGAGTCAGACCGAAATCGATACCAACCCCGAGATGGCTACGTCGGTGCCTGGATTTCCACCCCGAAGTTCACTGGCGGCTCGCTATGCAGAACGTACCGGGCGCGCGCTAGAAAAGCTGGACTATTACAGGGGGTTCAACTACTGGAAAAGGGCAGTCATTGTCCACGGCGTTTACGCCCGTTACGCGGCAGGCCAAAAGAGCACGGAAGGCATTGAACTCAATAGGCTGCTGCAGACAATCGACTCATCCCTGAGTGCAGCAAAACAGGCTGTAGACAGGCTGGAGTACTAAGTGGAAACAAAGATAACAAACTGGGTAATCCGCCTCATTATAGGGCTATTGATTATGCTGGCCTTTGCTTATTTGGCCCGCAGTAGTCTATTGCCGGCACGTACGGCAGGTCTGTTTTTGGATTATGCAGACGGGGTGGATTGGATTCCGGCGCCCCAGAACCCGCTTTTTGGCGGCGGCAGCATTGAATTTGCCGGATACGACCCGGTGCAGTTAGCCGGCCCAGATATGGGTGAGTGGGAGGAAATGGTAATCGTAAGTTTTTCCAGCGACGATCGCTATGAGGATTTCCTGAGGCGCATCGAAGCGCACCAGGGTTTGTCGCGCTACAGTCTTTCACTGTTTTTGCCCGGGTATGAGCAACGCATGTTTGTCAATTGGATGCTGCGTCGCGATCGGGGAAACGATAGCATCAATATTGAGGATAGGGCCACGATCGACGAAGCTATTCCCGCCAATCCCCGTTATGTTAATCGTTGGCAAGAAATATTTTCCGGCGCCTATCGGGGTGAAATAGTCTTGCTTAACTTTGTAAGCCGCAACAAAGATATTGGTGAGGCTGAGGGTGCTGAAGACGCCGAGGAACTGGAAAAGCAATATAGTAAACCTGCGATGCGTATTCTTGGCAGAATGGGGGCACAACTTGCCGCTGTAGGCAGCGTAGAAAAGGTTGTAGTGGGTCCGGATCCGCGGCAGCACGACGAGTACGGTTTCGGCCACTATCCCTCCGTTGATGCTTTCGAGGTTGTATTTACAGCGCGCGGTCGACTTGACCTCGTTCCCACCCGGAACAAGGCGATGAACGAAGACCGTTCTGCGGGCTATTGGGTTAAACCGTACGCACCCTTCAAGCTCACCGCAGAGGACCGCTGACGCCGACTAGCCGCGGGAGATGCTCTGTGGGGAATTTTCTACGGTGAAAACGAGCGCGACCGTGCATATGCTGGAAATCAACTACTCTCAGAAGAGAAGCAGTAAAGGAGAAAGGTTGAACGTATTCGAATACTGGGTGATACCGGATCCCCCTACACAAAGAAGATGCGGGCCGTCTTTATGTGCCCGCAATGTTGTGCAATGCCGCAGCATTAGCGGCAGGTGAGAGTGAATGGGAAGCAGAAATTGACGGCACCGCCTGGAGCCAGAAAACGTTTCCCTACCAAGTGAGGTGTCTGCGCTGGCTCAACGAACAATACGATGCTCTTGGCGCGGACAGCCGCGACAGAGTGGACGCAGCATTGAAAGGCACCGGCTGTGAAATGCTGATTGGCCTGAACTAGCTACATCCAAAGGAGTAGTGATGAAAAACCTCAAGCAAAAGGTCGCTGTAGTTACAGGAGCAGGTTCCGGTATCGGTCGCGCCACGGCTCTGGCTTTGGCAAATGAAGGTTGCCTGCTGGCAATATCTGACATTAATGAGTCGAACCTGGAAGAGACACGCCTTGCTATTGAAGCCCTTGACGTGAGAGTACTGGCCACTGTGCTGGATGTTGCTGATAGGGATGCTTTCGAGAAGTATGCGAGTGATGTTGCGGTCACTTTTGGTAGGGTCAATATTGTTATTAACAATGCCGGAGTCATTGTGCGGAGCAGTCTGCAAAACATCAGCATGGAAGATTTTCATTGGATTATGAATATCAATTTTTGGGGGATGGTGTATGGCAGCATGGCTTTTCTTCCCTATCTAAAAGAATCTGGCGAAGGGCATATCTGCAATGTCTCCAGTATGTTCGGCATGATGGCGCCTGCCAATGTGGGGGCATATGCCGCCGGCAAGTTTGCGGTCAGAGCGTTTAGCGAAACCCTGCGTACGGAGTTGGATGTCGAGGAATGTGGCGTCAGCGTGACCTCGATTCATCCGGGCATGATAAAAACTACAATCTTGCGCGATGGGAGACTGGATCCTTCTCTACTCGAGGAAATCGGGGCGGCGGATAAAGAAGAAGCCCATGCTCAATACATCCAGAGAGCGTTTAATACCCCGGAGAAGGTCGCCGATAGTATCGTCAAGGGCATAAAGAAAAACAGGATGCGAGTACTGGTTGGGTTTGATGCCTATCTTGTGGACTGGGCAACGCGCCTGACTCCGGTTCTATTTCGCCGGCTCGCGACCAAAGTATTAAAGATGGATAAGGCCAAGAGGCAGAAAACGGCGGTAACGTCTACATGAGTCGCAAGCTTGGAGAGGAATGTTTTCTAAATCGATTGTGGGTTTATCTATGAGCGCCGAAGAGTCTCCCGAGAAGAACCTGGATATTATTGTCTTTGGAGCCACCAGCTTCGTCGGAAAATTGGTGTGTCAGTACCTCGCCAAGCAATATGGTGTCGATGGGCAGGGCACTGGTCGCATTTCAGAACGTGTGCGATGGGGTGTTGCCGGACGTTCCGAGGTAAAACTGAACGAGTTTAAAAAATCGCTAGGAGCGGATGCAGAGCATCTGCCGGTGGTTCTCGCCGATGCAGCTTCAGAGGCAGATTTACTCAACTTGTGCGAGCAAAGTCGGGTCATAATTTCAACGGTAGGCCCCTACGCACTATACGGTTCCCCCCTAGTGAAAGTGTGTGTTGAGACAGGAACTGACTATTGCGATCTTACCGGGGAGCCACAATGGATTCGGCAGATGATAAGACGTTACGAAAACGTGGCTAAGAGCAGCGGTGCCCGCATCGTTCATAGCTGCGGTTTTGATTCTATACCGTCTGACATGGGCACTTGGTTCCTGCAACAACAGTCAGTGCGAGAGCACGGTGAAACCTGCGCGGAGGTCTGCATGCGTGTTCAGGCCAGTAAGGGCGGGATATCAGGAGGAACAATAGCCAGCCTGCTCAATCTGTGGAAGGAAGAAGCGAAAGATCCTGAACTGCAGCAAATCATGGCAGATTCCTATTCAAGTTGCCCCGCGGATATCGTCAGGAACAGTGGGCAGCGAAGTATCAGGCGGGCGGAGAAGGATACCAATACGCAAGGATGGATCGGCCCTTTTCCTATGGCGCCAATCAATGAACGGATGGTGTTGCGCTCTAATGCGTTGACGCCCTATCACAAAGACTTCAGCTATAACGAGGCAGTGGTAACTGGCTCGGGGGTTGTCGGTGAATTCGGCGCAAGGGTGTTGGCGGCAACGGGGCGTATTGGCAGTTTCGTGCTGCGTTTCCCATCTTTGATACGGCTGCTGGAAAACAAGGTGCTTCCCAAGCCTGGCGAAGGTCCCTCGCCTGAAGCGCAAGCACAGGGCTTTTTTGATTTACGGTTTTTTGGGTCAACCAGTGGCGGCAAAAAGGTTGCAGTCAAGGTAGCCGGTCATGGCGATCCAGGATATGCCAGTACAGCGAAGATGCTGAGTCAGGCTGCGGTTTCTCTTGCTTTGGATGTTTCTAAAGCTGAAAAGTCCGGTGGTTTCTGGACCCCCGCCACTGTGTTTGACGAGCGATTAATAGAGCGCCTTGAACTATATGCCGAGATGAAATTCGAGCTGCTATAGGACTTTTGAAGTCATTAGCGATTCGCCACTATCACCAATTCTTGCTCTTGTTTTTCCGCCCGCCAGCCGGCTTGGAAGCGACAGACCTCGAGCAGGCCTGATAGTTCCAGTAATCGCTCTGCCTCGGCCAGATGCTCTTTGCCCAGCTGCAGATAGAAATCTTGGATACGTTGGCATCTCCAGGCCGTATAGGGTGGGACCGCTGAACCGATACCGATGATCTCCCCGGCAGGCTTGTTGCTCAGGTCTTGATTGGCTTGTTTCACTTGGCTTAATGCCCGTTCGCCATACCACTGGCCGAAGCCGTCAAGCACGTGTTCGATGGATGGCGTGAGGTACAAGTCACCTCGATCCGATTCCCCGGCTGCCGCCAACATGTGCTCCGTCCAAAGAGAGAGACTTATACATTCCCAGTGCATGTAATTACTAAGCTCACCGGGGTCACGATAGAGATGCCCATACATTGCGTTGAGCATACCTAGGTCTGCTAGGGAGGGCCGATCACCGAGTAGGAAGGGCGTCTTAGTGAGATGGGCGTCGAGGCGGGACAGGATATCGCGCGTAGCATTTATGTGTAACTGCGGGTCATAGTCAGTTCCAGCCAGCGCAGCAAATCGTCTGCGAATTGAGGTGCCGATGCGCACGCCGTTATCAATGCCACGCTGGCGCAATTGGGCGTCCTTCACTCGTTCACTGGAAACCTGACTGAACAGCCGCTTAGCCCACTCAGCGTTGCGGTCATGGCACCAGCGGGTTGTCATTGCCCCCTCCAGAATAAAGCAATCGGCTATCAGTTCTGTGATTAGACTGACCAGGTAAAGCAAGGGATCAGCGGGGATAACTGGCCGCGCCGGGTGGCGCTTTTCGAGGGCTGCGACGATATCGCATCCATCGCGCAGTATCACACCGTCCGGGCAGATTAGCACTGGGTATATATGCGAACCGGTAAGCTGCCTAATGCGCAAAATCGACTCTATATTGGCGGTTACTTCGACGTAAGGCAGACGCTTGTATTGCAGGCAGGCTCGTACCTTCGCAGAAAAGTAGGAGTTTTTTGACCCAATAAGCTCGTACTCCTCTGGGTATATCACCAGCTGGTGTTGTTGCGCCTGGCTGGCTTTGTCCTTATCACTCATATCGGCCATCCTTTAACATTGATTGCAAAGGGCCTATTTTAGTTCAAGTACACGGTCACGAACCGGGCGCATCCGTAAGTTGAAGAAATCCATGTAATAGTTCTGGTAGACGCGCCAGAGCGACGAGTCGCCTTGTTTGGGGAATAAGTCCATACCCCGTGTAACATAGCTCGATGACAGGTCGAGAAAAGGAGAAGCCTGCATGCTGTCTGCATCTGCGCGGGGTGTGGCTATTCGTTTCCCGGAGCGACGCATGTGGTTGCGGAGCCGGCATACATACTTACTGATCAGGTCAGCCTTCAGTGTCCATGAAGAATTCACATAGCCAAATACCTGGCCCAGGTTGGGAAGGTCCGACAGCATAGTACCCCGATAGACGAAGTGCGATGATAAATCGACCTCCTGACCATCAATGGTCACCGAAGCGCCCCCCAGGTATTTCATGTTCAGGCCCGTTGCGAGCACAATAATATCTGCTTCCAAAGAGCTCCCGGATTCCAATTGAATCCCGGTTTCAGTGAAGCTGGAGATCTTGTCGGTAACGACTTCGGCGCGCCCTTCGCTAATAGCCTTGAACAGGTCATTCTCCGGAACTGCACAAACCCGTTGGTCCCACGGGTTATATCCGGGGGTAAAATGTTTCTCGATATCGTAGTCAGCGCCCAGTGCGTCACGAGCTTGTTGCAAGAGCGCTCTGCGGGCTAGGCCCGGCATCTTTCGCGCTATTTGGTAACCGAACATTTGTGCCGCCATCTGTTTCCAGCGCGTAATGAAGAACGCCCAAGAGTTCGGCAGGAACTTGCGCAGGGTTACAGCCCAAGGGTCTTCGATTGGTTGCGAATAAATGTAGGTTGGCGAGCGTTGCAGCATCACAGTATGGCTCGTCTGCTTCGCTAATTCCGGAATCAATGTCACAGCGGTGGCACCGCTGCCAATAACGATTACTCGCTTGTTCTCATAATTAAGATCTTCAGGCCACTGCTGTGCGTGTATGATCTGGCCTGAAAAACTATCACGACCCGGAAAGTCGGGCGTATAGCCGGTTTCATAATCGTAGTAGCCGCAGCACATCATTAGAAAATTACAGCTAACACAAACCGTCTCGTCGATATCTGCTCGCAGGGCCGTAACCGTCCAGCAGGCCTCGTCTGATGACCAACTGGCGCTGAGCACCTTATGCTGAAACCGAATGTGCTTGTCCACACCTGCCTCTGCGGCCGCCTCTTTAATGTAGTTGCAGATTCGGGCCCCATCGCCGAGAGATTGTTTGGCCAACCAAGGTTTGGACCCATAACTGAATGTGTACATATCGCTGTCAGAGCGAATACCTGGGTAGCGAAAAAGATCCCAGGTACCTCCGATGGCACTGCGACTCTCCAGCAATGCAAAGCTATCTTGTGGACATTCACGCTGCAGGTGTCGCGCTAAACCGATGCCGGTAAGGCCCGCCCCCACAATAAGAACATCGACCCACTGCGTTTCATTGTTCATAGCTACCCCTCAGTTGGGCCAATAGATGTAGTCATCACCCGGCCCATAAGGCTGACCTCCGTGCTTGTCTATGACCATCGGCCCAGCAATTACCGATGGCCAGATAGGGTCAACCTGTTCCGCGTTGTGCGCTGCCAGCAGTATTTCTAGTTCTGCTACTTTGTCAGGACGTTCCTCGGCCAGATTTCTTTGCTCAGTAGGGTCGGCGCTAAGGTGAAATAAAAACTTTTTCTGAGGGCTACCAGCTGGTTTATCCGGCTGGTTGGCGCGAATCAGCTTCCAGCCCTCATGCAGAACCGATTGGTGGTGACCGGAACGCCAGAACAGGGTGCGATGGGGGGGCTCGCTGCGTTCGCCCAGTGCAAAGGGTATCAGGTTTACCCCATCAATCTTGCGATCAGTTGGCAGTGCGGCATTCGCCGCGGCGGCGATTGTCGGCATCAGGTCCATGTGATGCACCGCCTCCAAATAGGGTCTTCCGGCGGGCAACCTAGCCGGCCATTTAAGGATAAATGGTACGTGCAGGCCACCTTCGAAGTGAGTCATCTTCCAGCCACGATAGGGTGCATTAATATTGGGCTGCTCGATGATGTGAGTACCACCATTGTCACTGGTGAACAGAATCAGGGTGTTATCTGTAAGGCCGTTGTCGTCTAGCGCTTCAGTGACTCTCGCAACACTGCGATCCAATGAGCGCAGCATGGATGCGTATACCCGAAGGCCGTAATCTTCAATATTTTCCAGCGCTTCAAAATCTTTGCGGCTGGCCTGTAGTGGATTGTGTGGACCCCAGTGAGCAAGGTAGAGAAAGAATGGCCGATGTCGGTTGGCCTCAATCACTCTAACCGCTTCGTCGGTGTAGTAGTCGGTTAGGTATTTCGATGGTGCGAACTCCTCACTACCATTAAAGCGCGCGGAGAATTTTCCCGAGGCCCACACCATTCGATCAGTGACATCGTGGGAGAATTTCTGGTTGACTACATCGGGATGATCCTCGGGCAAATAAAGGAGACCGCTGAGCTCGAGGCTGTCGTCGAAACCCTGTTGATTGGGTGCCATATTGCCTTCTGATCCGAGATGCCATTTGCCGATGTGCGCCGTATAGTATCCGCTGTCGCGCAATAGTTCGGCGACTGTGATCTCGCTTGCGGGCATACCCGCTTCGAAGACTCCAGGCATGGTGTCAGCTTTTTCAGCGTCGATGAAGCCAGGCAATGGGCCTGGATTTTGGTCAAGCATCCATTGGGATATTGTGACGCCGATTTTGGGGAAAGGAGTAAACTCATAGCCGAAGCGGGTGTTGTAACGACCTGTCATTGAAATGGCACGGGAAGGAGCACAGATGGCGTTACCCGCGTACCCGTTGGTAAAACTCACGCCTTCTGCAGCCAAAGTATCGATGTTGGGCGTCATCAGGCTGCCATCAGCGGCACCACCGTTGTACAACGAGATGTCGTTGAAGCCCATATCGTCCATCATAATTAATATGATGTTGGGTGGACGTTGGTCTGCAGGCAGCGCGGGAGTCTTGGGGCCGACAGACCAATTAACCGGTCGGTTCGGCGCGACTGGCGAAGATAAAGCCGTCAGCTTTGGCATGGCCCAGACGAGCAGATCGATACGGTTTTGCCAGCCAATAACCGCGGCGCCTGAAACAAGTAGTGAAGCTATGAAGAGTTTTCTCATCTCGGGGATTAAGCCCTCCCAACACTGTGTGCTTGCCACCAACCCACAGCGCAGCCGATCAAGCCTAGCAGCAAAGCCAGTAACAGCCTGGGGTCGCCAAGGTAGGTGAAGGGTGCGACGGGAAAGGCGATGGTTTTAGCTAGCGCGGCCACCTTGAACTCGTGCCTCCCAGCAAACTCCGGGTTGGTTGAGATCTCGATCATGTCGCGCCGGCTGCGGTAGCGAACACCCGCGGCTCCTGTCCATGTCTCCATACCATCTGCATTCACGATATCCATAGCTAGGAGGGACGCTGCATTGCCTCTGAATACAGGATGACTAGCCTTGGACAGCATCGCCGGAAACATGTATTCCATGTATTTTGCCAATACTTGATCGGTGGTTTCACCAGGCTCCACCCCTTCGATCTGCAAGGGCGTGTCGTACATTTCCATGATGTTAATCATCACGAAATCTCTGCCGTCATCTTCCTCCATGAACTTACGAAAACTAGCTAGCTCCTCGGAAGTTGCGTTCACCTTTTCAATGTAATATTCGATTTCCTGTGGGTTGAGCGGTCCGTTGAACGAGGTATACCAAGAAAAGAATCCAAGGTAGGTTACTGCGATTACCAACCAAGTCCATTTAGTAATACTCATTTCCCATTACTCCATAATTCAGAGCCATGACAGCAGAATCTAGCAGGGATGCTCGACTGACAAGCACTTTAAGTTGTATCAGTAGCTCGGCACATCGTTTTCGTCTCGCTGTTTGTGGCGGCACTTACCAAGGTGCAAGGGAAAACCGTCCATTGGTGGCCACAGCGACAAGCGCCGTCTGGAATAGAATACTTGCCATAATCTCCGCACTATTTTTTATAAAGTAAATGTTTGAGCGAGTCGTACTTGCTGACAGGATCAACTGCTTCGACCGCGACGCTATTATATTAGCATTACCTATGTCAAAATAAAATTATAGGACGTACGGGTTGAAACTTTGGAAGTGCCGGTAGCGAGATGCTAGCTGCACAAGATTAGAAAGGAGAATCAGATGAGTCATAAAAATAGACAGTGGTTACTGAGAGAACGCCCTATAGGATTGGTGGGGCCGGAGCATTTTGAGCTGGTGGATTCGCCGCTGCCTGAACCTGATCTGGCTTCGGGTCAGGTACTTCTGAAGACTCTCATGCTCAGTTTCGAGCCCGCCATGCGCGGCTGGCTGGACGATAGGCCCAGCTACGTGCCCCCGGTCCGAATCGGTGAGCCTATGCGTGCACCTGGGGTGTGTCAGGTGGTCCGCTCGGATAATCCCCAGCTGCCTGAAGGAATAATGGTGCAGGGAATGGCGAACTGGCAGGAGTACAGTATTGGCGACCCCTCGGCCGCCTCATCACCGAGAGCACTGCGGGAGGGTACGCCTCCTAATCTCGCCCTGGGTGTTTTCGGTGGCACAAGCCTTACGGCCTATTTTGGCCTTCTCGAAGTAGGTCAGCCGCAAGAGGGTGAGACTGTATTGGTGTCCGGTGCGGCCGGTGCAACCGGAAGCGTGGTAGCGCAGATTGCGAGAATCAAAGGTTGTAAGGTGATCGGCATTGCCGGTGGCCGAGAGAAGTGCGAGTGGCTAATCGAGGATTGTAAAGTCGATGCGGCCATAGACTACAAATCTGAAGATCTGGACGGTCGCCTGCGCGAGCTTTGCCCAAAGGGCGTCGATATATTCTTCGACAATGTCGGGGGTGAAACTTTACAGACCGCTCTCAACCACATGGCGGACTTCGGTCGCATTGTGGCTTGTGGTTGCATCTCCAACTATAACCTTGAAAGTCCAGCGCCTGGACCAAACAACCTGAACTTGATGATATCCCGAAGCCTGCGGATGCAAGGGTTCGTTATGATGAATTACATGACTCAGGCGGGCAAGGCCCTGAAGGAGCTTTCTGGATGGGTGAATACCGGTGAGATCGCCTGGCGGGAGGACATTCAGGAAGGATTTGAAAACATTCCCGCAACGCTACAACGACTGTACAACGGCGCTAACGAGGGTAAACAGTTACTGAAAGTGTCGGATCCACATTAGGACACTAACTTGGCCGTATCGTTTTATGATTCCCGGTGTCCTGCGTTGATGATGAGTAGCTCCTAAGTTTCAGATACATACACTCGATAAAGAGCTCCTGGCGGCCCACCAGCGACATAGAAATCACGCTCGAATCCAGGACAGGTCATCATACCCGGTGCAAAACGAGTGCCAGTAGCCACTCGTCCCTTTTCCACTACTGTCTCTAGATCGATTGGACAAGATGAAAGAGGAGGATCAGATAAATTTCGTCCGTGCGTTCAGTTCGTAACCTGATGCGTCAATGTGTTTTAGCACTTCGAACTGCAAGATATAGCAGTATTACGAGCACTATAAGTGCGGGAACCGCTCCTACGAAGGCCGGGGGGGTGTACGTGTAGTGATCGGGGGTCAACGGATGTATCGTCTGCACCATGCAGATGAAGAACTGCTGCATCACCATGAGCGCTAGCATCAGTGGGATCAGGCTCCGGTAACGCCAAAGCACCAGAAAGTTGAGCGCCGCGAAACTCATTTGAAACGCTCCTCCGCCAGATTGCAGCATATAGATCACGTCATTTGGATTAGGCGTGCCTTCGAAAACTATGATGCTAGCGACAGAGTTTATTCCTCCGTCGGGAAGTAGGAGATGCACTGCGCTGCGTAAGAAGCCGGCGGTGACGAAGAGGCAGAAGCCGTAGAAAGCAATGGTCCCACCAAGGTATTCATTGGTGACCGTTTTTGGGCAAATTATGTCTAGAGTTGATGTCAAGGTGTTTTCTCTTCAGTTATGGGATACCGATAATATTCCGCCATGGCTAGTTTGGTGAGCTACAGCGCTTTTGCAACTTGTGAGTATGTCGTGATGGGCCAGAGAGTGATCGCCATTTTCAATGCGGTCAGAGGCAGCACTTCCACTTCTGCTGAATTAGTCAATGTTCCTCTTTGCTCTTTCATCCAGACAAGTCTGCGGGGATCGATTTTGTCTTATGATTATCACGGTCCTATTATCAGCAATTTCTGCAATATATCCTCACATTCTGCCTGTTTCATCAGCCGAGGAACTGGGTATTGTGGGTGCGCTTCTGCAAGCGCTTGCCGCGCCAGCCTAGGTATATCTGACGCCTGCAACTGCGCGATACCGGTTGGGATACCCATATTCCGGTTCATCTCCCGTATTTTGTCTATAAAACGCACAGACAAGGTTTTAGCAGACTCATCATTGCGGCCCAGACCGCCAACAACCGCAAGTTTTGATAACTGCACCTCGCAGTCTTGTCGGCAAAAATCGAGTATCAAGGGCAGAATAACGGCATTGGCGAGACCATGTGGTACGCCATACAGTCCGCCGAGATTGTGGGATATGGCGTGAACATATCCAACCATAGCGCGGGTAAAGGCCAAGCCTGCGTGATGTGAGGCCATAGCCAGATTTTGGCGGCGGTCCATATCCGAGCCATCGTGATATGTCGCCTCGAGGTCTCGAAGGATAATTTTTACAGCTTGCTCGGCGTGTGAGTTGGTGTAATCGGAAGCCCAATTACCGATGTAGGACTCCACCGCGTGAGTGAGAGCATCCATGCCGGTGGACGAAGTAATGTGTGGTGGTAGCCCAACCATCAGTTCCGCATCCAATACGGCGCAGGGGGGGACCAAATACGGACTTGCGACACCAAATTTCGCGTGGCTCTCTGGGTCACTCACCATTGCCCCCAGGGAACACTCCGACCCTGTACCAGCGGTGGTGGGCACTGCGAACATTGGAGATAGCGGTCCCGAAACTTTCATGCCACCCTGCATTTGGATCACAGTCTTATTCGGATTACTTATCCTTGCGTTTATGACCTTTGCACAGTCCATTGGCGAGCCGCCGCCGAAGGCGATAATACCGTCGCATTTATTTGCCCGGTAAATTTCAACGCCCGAGTCAATGTTTGCAATCGTCGGGTTAGGTCGCACGTCATCGTAAATCGTGCAGCCGATACCGGCTTTGGACAATGCTTCTACCAGCGGGTCTATCAAGCCAAGGCTCGAAATTCCCTTGTCAGACACAAGCAATACTCTTCGAACACCCTTTGATTGAATAAGGGCAGGTAGCTTCTTCAGACTACCCGGCCCGCTGAGCAATTTTGGCTCGGGAAGATCTACTCGAGCAAACATAAAGCCGATAAATTTACTCAAGCTTCGAATAAAAAATTTCTTCACCAGCCACATTTTCTTACCTTATCCAGTCTGCTGCTGAGATTGATATCGTTGCCTAGAAATCAGAATAGCTCGCGGTATTTAGGTTATGTAAATAATATGGCGTAGGATATGCTAATACATCTAGGGGCACAATTAGCAAGCACAAGGGCAGGCAACAATCAGTATGACGGACAAAAAACCAGTTTATATCCTCTATGGCTCCTATGCCTCTTACGCGACCGCAAAGCCGCGGAGCTATCTCAGAAAAAAAGGGATTCCTTTTGTCGAACGCGTGCCAGGTACACCTCGGTTTCGCGAATACGTTCGCAAAACTAGCGATAATCACCGCATACCGCAGCTCGAAACACCCAACGGCCAGGTGATACAGGATAGCATCGCGATCTTTGATGCACTGGAGTCGCAATTTCCTGAGCCTCCAGCTTATCCGCCGGGTATTCGTCAACAAATCGCTGCGCGCCTGTTCGAGTTTTTAATCGATGCTACGCTGGGGCGTTCTGCCTGGCACTACCGCTGGAATTACAAGGACGATAATTACGGCTTTGTCGGTCGAGAATTCGGCCGATCGTTCTCTCCTCATGGCGCTGATGAAGAACTTGCTCATTTTGGTGAAGTTATTGCCGAAAGAATGAATGGTTTTCGAACATCGATTTTTGCCGATACTCCTGATGTCAGACCGTTATTTGATGCGCTTTATCTCGATGCTTTGAAAATCCTGGAAACGCATTTCCGGTTTTATCCTTATTTATTCGGTGGCCTTCCGAGTATCGCAGACCACATATTGATGGGTCCCTTGTTTGGCCATTTTGGCCGTGATCCTGTGCCCTCCAATATTATGAAGCTCATGGCCCCGCGGGTATTTCGCTGGACCGAGCATATGAATACGCCTGAAATCGTCTCGCCCGAGCACCATGATATTCCGGAGGCTTATCTTGGTGATGACGAGATTCCAGAGGGCACATTGGCATTCCTGTCTTTCTGCCTTGAGACTTATTCTGCAGCTATCCTTGAATCGGTGGAGGTGTTCAATGACTGGGCAGTAGCGCAAACGCGAAAATCCTCTCGTGATCTGTTGTCCGACAAACCGAAAGATCATGAGCCCATTGTCGGCCGCTTTGAGACGCAAATTCGTGGTATGTCAATTCAGCAATCGGTAGCTACTAATGAGATATGGGTCATTCAGCGAGTTCTGGACTGGATGGATGGACTATCTGAAAGTGAAAAAGAAATTTGCCGACGCCTGCTCGTCGAATGTGGGGGCGCAGACATAATGAACCTGAAGCTGCAACGCCGCTTGACTCGCATTGGGACTTACATGGCGTTCGAGTAGGTTAGGCAGGACTGGTAGAGTCTTAATCAAACTAAAATATTTGTATTGCGTCGTATGTTAACCACGATGGTAACTTTCCTAACTGCGATTCAGACGCTTGAGATGGTGTGAGTACGGACTTAGGTCAGAAAACGGGGCCCTTTCTCGTATTGGTAAATTGATTAGTGGCTCTGGTCGGAGGACCCATCCCCTGATGCTCTTAAGGATCGCCTACGAGAATAGAGTCTAGTGTCGATACTATCCTTTTCAAAAGGCTGTGGCATCGTTCATGGGAAGTGCGGGACCAACAGCACATCGCATCCCTGGGTAGGTGATGGTAGATCAATTACTACAAAAGCGATGCGGGGCGAGAAGGGGGTGACCCGATTGTTCTATAGGGCAACCCCCAGGCAAGGCGGAGAGTCTCGTCACGAAAGACAGATGATGCGCAACAGTCAACCCGCCGATATAAAAACGATCTATTACCGCAAAGATTGCTTTCGTCTAGATCCGCTCTCTGTGTCTTATTCGCATACTCTGCCTGGCTCGAAACCCTCGAACCCTCATTATCTAACTGGAAATACCTTTGTCCCCACTGATAGGGCAGACTTCGTTAGAAGTTGTAACCAAAATCCATTCCGTAGGTACGCGGGACATTGTAGGTGCCCATGGCAGTCCCAAAAGGATCAACGATGAACTGACCGCCCGCAATGTAGCGTTTGTCGGTGAGATTGTTCCCCCAAAACCGGACACGCCATGCATCATTGCTCCAGCTGAGGCTCGCTGAAAGATCTTCTCGATCTTGATTGTAAACGCCGCTAAGGCAGCTTGCCCTGTCTTGACAATACTCTACGGAGTCGCGGAAGTTATAGCTGATTTGTGGAACCAATTCGCCACCTGCAACCTCGAACACCATGCGTGCGCCAAGAGTATAGGTATGCTTGGGCAATCTCGGTAGGTCCTCATCCGATCGATCTACAGAGCATACATCTAGAGGTGCTGGTGCCAACGAGACACAGTCTAGTCCCAGAGCAGGACCAGCTCCACCAAATAGAATCCTAGTGTCATCAAACTCTTCGATATTACCGTCGTTTAGAGCGAAGCTAGCCGTGAATTGTAAGTTAGGCGTTGGGAGCCAAGCTGCTTCCACCTCTAGCCCCTGAATTGTGGAAGCACCAGCGTTAACAGTGGTGGCCGATGGTGCTGATGCGCCAACGTCAAGTTTGACACTAGTAAGTTGACGATCGGTGTAATCCATATGGAAGAGGGCGGTGTTCAGCGTTAGCGTATTATCGAAACCGGTTAGCTTAATCCCGAGCTCATAGTTCTTGACGTCCTCAGGTCCAAAAGTACCCAACTTTCCGGTCACCTGATCGGGATTCACGTCTATTCCACCCGATAAAAAACCTTCCGAGTATGTAAGGTAGGCGTCTCCGCTGTCGATCCATCCCAAATTATCAAAGGCATACGACAGGCCAATCATGGGCGTCCATTCATCGTCCTCTGTAGAGAGGGTTTGGTTCCGCTCTGGATTATTGGCAACAACCCAACCAGCTTCAGCCAAATTAAAGGACTGAGCACCTCCTGGCAAAAGCCACGAGCTTGGTGAGCCGCCGATCACGTCATCAAGCGGCATTGCAGGCGGAAACGAAATGCTCACATCCGGAGAATACGTCGCTAGAGTAAACTCCCGCGTCTCATCAGTGTAGCGAACGCCTGCGCTCAGCGTCCATTGCTCAGCTAATTCCCAATCCGCTTGGGCAAAAAATGCTGTCGACTCGTTGTTAGTCTCGGTAACGGTTTGACCAGCGAGGTAGAAGAGGAAGTTCATGCCACCTGGCAGCGGCGCCGGGCTTCCTGGAAAACGGTCAGCAGCCAGGGGGCCCTGTCCGCCGTAGACCCCTACTGAACTTTCTTCCTCAAAGTAGAACAAGCCGGTCGTATAGCTAAGTCGATCATTGAAGGCGGTGCCGGTTAATTGAAATTCCTGACTAAAAATATCGGTCTTAAAAGGCTCTGAGATCGCGTTCACCGAATTGGCGGCATTACTCGTGGCATAGGGGATACCTACGCCATCCACCATCGTTTCCTGAGTACTTTCGATATCATAGGTTGAGGTAATGCTCTTCATGCTCACACTTTCACTTATATCCCAATCCATCGTGAGAATACTAAGGTCAGTTTCTTCTTCAGTGTTGGCGACTAGATAATCGTTAATGACCGTGTCTATCCCGAGGGCACCATTTTCGGCGCAGTGTTGAGCGAGCGTTTTACCGGTGGCATTTAGTAATATCGGGGACTGCAAAATGGCCTGAAAGCCTGCCCCCGGGACATCCACAGGATTACAATCTGCGCCAAAACCCGCTTGATCAGTCTCGCTAAAGCTGTAATTGAGGTCGACAGTGAGATTATCCGAGGGCAACCAACGAAGTTGGCCACGACCACCGGTTCTACTCTCTTCATTCCTGTCACTGTCGTCCCACACGTTTTTGACATAGCCATCCCTGTGGACTGACCATAAGGAGAAGCGGGAGTTCAGTGTGCCAGGAATTAAGGGCACGTTGATCGTTGCCTTGTAGTCCTCGCGTCCGTGATTGCCTACTCGCATCTCTACATCTCCTTCCCATTCGTCAGTTGGACGATTGGTTGTGTAGATGACTGCACCGCCTGTAGTGTTTTTACCAAATAAGGTGCCTTGAGGTCCGCGAACGACCTGGACTGTGGCGAGATCTACATTATCCAATAGACCTCCTTGAGGGCGGGACAGGTAGGCTCCATCGAGGTAGATGCCGACGCCTGAGTCGAAATTGATATTGAAGTTACGAACACCTACCCCTCGGATGTAAATCTGGGCATTTGTGTCGGTAGCGACGTCGATGTTCGGGACTGATCGTGAAAGATCTAAGAGATTACGCAACCCCTGGTTACGGAGCTCATCGCCACTTAAAGCAGTGACTGCCAATGGCGTCTCTTGCAGCGTTTCTTCTTTTTTTCTCGCCGTCACCAATACTTCCTCGAGCACCATTTGCGCATCAGAGGGGAGACTTAAAAAACTTAGTGATGTAGCTGCAAATGCAGTACTGAGGGCAAGCGGAGAGATAACCGATAAGATTCTTATTTTAGCCATAGTTTAATGCTCCTAGCTGAAAAAAATGTCTTGGGATATGACGGAGATTTCGATTTGTCATAGCTTCCCATTACAACGGGTCTCCCCCTAAAACAGCGGGAGTTTCGCAATATGTGGTTAGGATGTAGCGTTGATGGTTTTCGATCCTTGGGGAAAGCGCTTTTGAAATGGCCGGGATCTTTGAATTCATTGCAAAGTACTCCAGCGCTCTTTTGTTTTGTTGGGTCACGGGCATGATCTCGGGAGGAGGTGGCAAGATCGAAATGCTCACAGTCGCCCAGTAGACGTCGGCAGCGGTTAACGTCTTACCAACGAGGTACTGAGAGCC
>Ga0163111_10000720_pt1 | contig 19828 bp, 15 predicted proteins | sample CRUFie1St18metaG_FD_109645 | JGI IMG/M metagenome (GOLD analysis project Ga0163111, IMG submission 109645) | Marine microbial communities from the Costa Rica Dome - CRUD Field 142mm St18 metaG | ecosystem: Environmental > Aquatic > Marine > Oceanic > Photic zone | place: Costa Rica: the Eastern... | reverse complement strand
AGCATGTTGAGAGAAGGTGGGCAGTCGATGATCACAAAGTCGTACAAAAATTTGCCGGCCTGCAGTGCTGTCTTCAGCCGCTGCTCTCGATCATCTACCGACAAAAGCGCCACTTCCGCGGCCGTCAGGTCACCATCTGCGGGTACGCAATCCATTGCCAGGCTCTCGAGGGGCGTTGCCACCTCGGAGAGTGGCTGCTGATCTACGAGGAGCTCAAAGGCCGTCGCAGCCAGATCCCCCTTTTGCAAGCCCACTGAGACGGTGGCATTGCCCTGCGGGTCAAGATCAACCAGCAGCACGCGCTTTTCCATGGCGGCGAGCGCAGCAGAGAGGTTTACGCTGGTCGTCGTTTTACCCACGCCGCCTTTTTGGTTGGCAACCGCGATGATCTTCACAGCACCGGCCTCACAACTCCACCTGCTTCGACCGCTGAATGGTCAACAACTGGAAAGCCCAATCACGCCCGGGCACAACAATTTCCCGTTGATTAATGTGTTCCATACTAACCGGTAGCGCTCTCAGTTCGTCTGCGGCACCTTCTGTCTTCATGGCAAACAGCACACTTTGTTCATGTAATACATGATCTATTCTTTCAATGGTGGTGGCCAGATCGGCAAACGCCCGGGTAATCACCGCATCAACGGACCGTTCCGGTTGCCAGTTTTCCACTCTGGTGGTCTCGACCTCGATGTTAGATAAACCCAGCGCCCTTTTCACCTCAAGCAGAAAGCGCGTTTTTTTGCCGTTACTGTCCACCAGAACGTAGTCCACACCGGGTTCCGTAATCGCAAGCGGAATGCCGGGCAAGCCGGCACCTGTGCCGATATCTGCGCGGTATGTGCCCGAGAGAAAAGGCGCGATCGACAGGCTCTCCACTATGTGCCTTGAAAGCAGTTCTTTACGGTGCCGCACCGCTGTCAGGTTGAAGGCGCCATTCCATTTTTCTAGCAGGTCTGCATATGACAGTAACTGGGAGAGCTGCTGATCACTCAGCCTAAGACCTATTTCGCTGGCCGCATCGCGAAGCAGCTGCTGTTCCGAATTAACCATGCGCGGCAACGCGCGCGGGGTCGCCAAGTTCTCGTTTTTTGAGATAAACGAGCAGCAAAGATAGTGCTGCAGGTGTGACACCGGGAATGCGGCCGGCTCTGGCGAGATTACTAGGCCGGATCTCGCCTAATTTCTGGCGGATCTCATTCGACAGACCCTCTACCTGATCGAAATCAATATCCTCGGGAATCACCATGGCCTCATGTCTTTGCAGGCGATCGATATCCTGCTGTTGACGATCAATATAGCCAGAGTACTTGAGCTGGATAGTGACCTGCTCGGCAACGGCCTCGGTTATCGTGCTTTCCGATGGCGCAACAGCATCCAGATCTTCGTAATCGAGCTCCGGACGCTTCAACAATTCGGCTAACGAATATTCTCTGGATAAAGGCTTGGTTAAAGACGGTGACAAGGCGGCGGCCTGTGCGCTGTTTGCTTGAATGAAGGTGCGCTCAAGACGGCCTCGTTCCTTCTCGATGGCATCGCGTTTCTCAACAAAATGAGACCATTGCGCATCGTCGACAAGGTTCAGGGCGCGCCCCTGCTCCGTTAATCTCAGATCAGCATTATCCTCGCGAAGTTGAAGTCGGTATTCCGCCCGAGAAGTGAACATGCGATAGGGTTCAGACGTTCCAAGGGTCACCAGATCATCGACGAGTACGCCGATATAAGCCTCGTCTCGACGCGGCACCCAGGGCGTCAGTTCTTTCACTTTTCGAGCCGCGTTGAGCCCCGCCAGCAGGCCTTGAGCCGCTGCTTCCTCATAGCCAGTGGTACCATTTATTTGGCCCGCGAAATAGAGGCCTTCAATCGCTTTGGTCTCCAGGCTATGCCGTAAATCACGCGGGTCAAAGAAGTCATACTCGATGGCATAGCCGGGCCGGGTGATCGCTGCCTTCTCCAGCCCCTTGATGGATCGCACCAAATCCAATTGCACATCGAACGGCAGAGAGGTTGAGATGCCGTTTGGGTACAACTCAACCGAGGTCAGCCCTTCCGGTTCGATAAAAATCTGGTGAGAATCTTTGTCGGCAAAGCGATGGATTTTATCTTCGATACTCGGGCAGTACCGCGGACCCACTCCCTCAATAGTTCCGCTAAACAGGGGTGAACGATCGAGACCTTGCCGGATGATGTTGTGGGTGTGAGCGTTGGTTTCTGTGATCCAGCAGCAACGCTGCTCCGGGTGCTGTTCCCGATCGCCCATCAACGACATCACGGGTCTGGGTTCATCTCCCCACTGCTCGGCCATCGCTGAAAAATCGACTGACCGCGCATCCAATCTGGGTGGCGTCCCTGTTTTGAGTCTGGCGACCCTTGGACACAGCTCTCGAAGGCGGTCTGCCAATCCGATGGCGGCCTGGTCACCCATACGCCCACCTGAGCGATTTTCCTCGCCTACGTGCATCTTCCCGTGCAGGAAGGTCCCCGCCGTGAGCACGACAGCATTGGCGCGAAAGACGATGCCGGTCCGAGTGACAACGGCGGACACCGCTGTACCAGATAGCTCGATGTCCTCTACCGCGTCCTGAAAGATATCGACATTGGCGGCCTGCTCCAGCCGAGACCGGATCGCCCGGCGGTACAAGACACGATCCGCTTGCACCCGGGTCGCTCTCACGGCGGGGCCTTTACGGGCATTTAGCACCCGAAACTGGATGCCCGACTGGTCAGCGGCACGAGCCATCGCACCACCCAGCGCGTCAATTTCCCGAACCAAGTGGCTCTTGCCAATGCCGCCAATGGCAGGATTGCAGGACATCTGGCCGAGGGTATCAATGGCATGGGTCACTAATAGCGTTCGCGCACCTGTCCGCGCCGCGGCAAGTGTTGCCTCGGTACCGGCGTGACCGCCGCCAATCACAATGACATCGTAGCGCTCGGGGTGTCTGATCACTGCTAGGAGTTTCATAAAGAAAAGGGGCAAGAGTATAAACGGGACCTGCCTTCGCATGAACCATCGCTTTTGGTGATCCTGACGGCTGAGACTGCTATCTGACCATTGTGCGAAGCATCAAAGAATTAAATGAATTATTTATTAGAAGATTATTTAAATACTGTTGTTATTAGTGCACATCAATTCGTTGGAAAAGTCTCGATAACCTCGCCAATTCAATGACTTGAAAACAGCATAACTGTCTGGAAAACGCAGCGCGAGCCACTGCTTTTGGTGGTAGTGGGCTGGGGACAGTTTCACTATGAAGCGACTGTTTAAATGACCCACATCGTTCTCACCAGCTTTCTATCAGCCCTGTGAACAGATTTATTCACAGCTGATTACTATGACTGAGCACAGCCACATATCTTGGAGACAGGCTGTGGATCGACAGTGCACGACTGGGAACTACTCAAGGTTTGTGAGCAGTGCAGCGATAAGAACCGGTGACCAGTGGTGAGGATGGTGGGCTGCTATTTACCAATGCAAAACGAGGAAAAAATCTTTCCGAGCAAGTCATCTGCCCTAACTGTGCCAGTAATAGTCGCCAGCTCCTCGTGCATATTCTTCAAATCTTCAGCGAGTAACTCGCCTGCTTGGCTCGCCTTGAACCGATCGATAGCGTCTTCAAGCATGTTGGCGGCCCGCATTAAGCAACTCACGTGTCGTTCTCTGGCGCTAAAGGGCGTTGTCGCACCGGCATCCCCCATACCGAGGTGCTGAAGAATGGCTTCTTCCAATTCGGTAATGCCTTCCCCTGTCACGGCAGAGGCGGCGATCGTCACGGAGTTAGATTCGTTTTCGGGCGATGTCACCCATCCCGGTGCGCGAGACGAGAGGTCGCTTTTATTGAGCACGCGGATTAATGGCTGGGAGTCATTCTCGCGAGTGAAACCGACTTCTTCTGACGCGGTGTCGTCGATCACCTCGATGATGATGTCCGCACGCTCCAGTTCCGCTTGCGCTCTCTGGATGCCCTCGCGCTCTATTTCGTCACTGGCGGACCGGATGCCCGCGGTGTCCGATAGCTCAATGGCGACACCGTTTATCGCGATGGACTGTCGGATTACATCTCTCGTGGTACCCGGGATGTCGGTAACAATGGCAACCGCCTGGTTTGCCAGCCGGTTCATCAAACTGCTTTTACCCGCATTGGGCGCACCTGTCATGACGATCTGCGCGCCTCTACTCATCAGGGCACCACGGCGCGCTTTTTGTATAAGTTCGTCTATCTCAGTTTGGAGGTTCAGCAGTGAGTCGACCACGCCCCCTTCGCTGAGAAAGTCGATCTCCTCTTCTGGAAAATCAATGGAGGCCTCTACATACACCCGTAGATCAATGACTTTTTGATTGAATTCGTTGACGGCGTTTGAAAACACTCCCTGTAGAGAGGCAGAGGCTTGTCGAGCAGCCTCTGCTGTAGGAGCGTCGATTAAATCTGCCAGACCTTCAGCCTGAACCAAGTCGAGTTTGTTGTTCAGGAAGGCGCGTTCAGAGAACTCTCCCGGCCGGGCCAATCTTGCACCAAGAGATAAACAGGCTTCGAGCAAGAGGTTAGTGACCACCACACCACCATGTCCATGGAATTCCGCTACGTCCTCTCCGGTAAAAGAGGCAGGACTCTCGAATACCAGCGCGAGACCCTCATCGATGATGTGGCCATCAGCACCAAAAAATTTGGACAAAACGGGTTGCCGGATTCGTAGCGTTCTTTTGGTCAGGCGCTCGGAGATGGTTTTAGCCTCAGGACCAGAGACACGAATCACGCTGATGCCGCCCCGCCCCGAGGGTGTTGCGACGGCGGCAATGGTGTCTTGATCGAGCGCGCGACTGTCTGCAGACACTTGGGCGTTTTTCCTCAGGCGTTTAGAGGGCGCCGCTCTCGATTCGGCGATTAATCAAATACTGTTGCGCCATCGATAGCAGGTTATTGCATAGCCAATAGAGCACCAGGCCCGCCGGGAACCACAGAAAGAAAAAAGTGAAGACGATCGGCATCCACTGCATGATCTTTGCTTGCATCGGGTCCGGTGGTGCAGGGTTTAACTTTTGCATGTAATACATACTGGCACCCATGAGGATCGGCAAAACAAAGTAGGGGTCCATAACCGACAGGTCGTTGATCCACAGCGCGAGCGGTGCCTGGCGGAGCTCAACAGACTCCATCAGCACCCAGTACAAAGCAATGAACACGGGCATTTGAACAAGGATGGGGAAGCAGCCGCCCAGCGGATTAATCTTTTCCTTTTTATAGAGCTCCATCATCGCCTGAGATTGTTTCGCTTTGTCATTCGCGTATTCCTCGCGAATCGCCATGATGCGTGGCTGCACTTTACGCATGCGGGCCATCGACTTATAACCAGCTGCCGATAATTGGAAAAAAGCCAGCTTTACGAGCAGGGTGAGGAAAATGATGGCGACACCCCAGTTGACGACCACACCCTGGATCACAGTGAGCAACCAGAATAGTGGTTGAGCAATCCACCAAAGCCACCCGTAGTCGACAACCAGGTCTAAATGCGTTGCCAGGTCGGCCAGCACCGATTGGTTCTTGGGGCCAACATAGAGCTGGTTGCTGACCACCACAGTCTCCCCGGGTGCCACGGACAAAGCCGGACCGGTATAGCCGATGATGTTGTCACCAGATTGCGTTTGCCGAGTTCGGAAACGATAGGTGCTGTTTGGATCGGGAACCCAAGCGCTGACGAAATAATGTTGGAGCATGGCAATCCAACCACCGGTCAGGTCTGCTCTAAAAGGATCCTCAGCCATGTCTTCAAAATCGAATTTTGTAAAGCGCTGGTCTGGCTGGGTCAGTGCGGAGCCCAGGAAGGGCTGCATGCCCATCCCGGAATCGCTCGCTACAGGTGCAGGAGAGCTGTCCCGTTTCAGCTGCACAAACGGCGTGACTTGCGCGTTCACTGCAGAAGGGTTGCTGATCGCTTGGTTGACAGTGACTGTATGGCTTCCTGGCGAGAATAAAAAAGTTTTGGTGACTTGAAGCGCACTGTCCGAGCCGACATGCTCGATCGTGACTTCTATAGGTTCATTTCCCGACAGCTCGTAAACATTCCGCTCAGCGCGATATGTCGCCCGCTCTTTTTGGTCAATGCCGTCAGGGCCGACCAACCCAGACTGCGCGACATAGGTGCGTGTTGAATTGCGCTCCAACAACACAAAAGGGTCAGAGGGGTCATCGAGAGTTTTGGGATAGTTCTTGAGCGCGGCACCGACGACATCGCCGCCTACAAGATCTATCTTCACTTCGAGGACGTCGGTGTGAACGGTAATGATTCGCCCTGTCGCAGAAGCGACGATAGGTTGGGGCGCGTCGAGGGCCTGCGACCCAGTGACGCTGATGTCGTCACCAGTCGGCAGGTCTAGGTCGGCAGCCGCAACGACATCATTGGCTGAAGTGGCGTAAGGCGTTGGCGATGTGTCTGCGCTGACCATCGGCACCGGCGGCAAAGCCGCTTCCCGCTGTGCGTCACTGAAACGCGTCCACTCCCCCAGCAACATCAGGCCCAGTAAAACACTGGCGGCGATAAGGGCGTAGCGAGGGATATCCATGATGCGGTCTCAGTGAGAGTGAACGGGGTGTTTGGGGTCAGGCACAGGGTCGTGACCGCCTGCGCACCACGGGTTGCAACGAAGCAATCGGCGGGCCGTTAACCAAACGCCCGTTAGAGTACCGTGGGTCTTCAGCGCGTCAATCCCATATTGTGAGCAGGTAGGGGTGAAGCGGCACGACCTGCCGAGCCAGGGGCTGAGCGTCAGTTGATAGCCGCGGATGATGAGTGAAAGGCCTCTGGCCACACAACTATCCAGCCACCGCAATCCGTTCACGATGAGGCAACCCTGTCTTTGAGTGCGCACCACAGTGTATCGAGTTCTCGCCATACGCCCGGGTTGTCCAGCTGGTCAGCCGCAGACCTCACCAGCACAACAAGATCAACAGGCTGATCAAAGCGGTTGAGCCTAAACTGTTCTCTCACAAGGCGCTTGATTCGGTTGCGCCGCACCGCGCGGCGGATGTTCTTCTTGGCAACGATAATGCCAACACGAGAGTGGCCGCCCTCACCCGGTGAGGCCAGCATGAGAAAAGCCTTGCTGCTGATTTTATACGCTGGGTTGTCAAACACCCGCTGGTAATGTTCAGGCCGTGAGAGCCGAGCGATGTGTGGGAAGGTGGGCATGGCCCACTGATCGAGTCTTTGGGGAGGGCTTAAGCAGACAAACGCCGGCGACCACGCGCCCGACGACGCGCTAACACCTTGCGCCCGTTTTTGGTCGCCATGCGGGCACGAAACCCGTGATTGCGCTTGCGCTTGAGAACGCTGGGCTGAAATGTACGCTTCATGGCAGTGATACCTTCATTGCTGAATGTGCTGACGCCGCTGTCACTGCGACGCCTTGTAGCCCTCTCCAAGCGCTGTTAGCTACTTGGCAGGCGGTCAGGGGCGCGGATTATAGGGACCGCATCCGGCCGATGCAAGGCTTGGATTTACCAAAGCGCCCCCCCCTCGACGGTCGCGCAAAAAAATTCATCCACTCGTTGCGCGGCGTGGTGGTGGCGCAGGCGAACATGATCCCTATGGAGAGAAAGCAGCGAATTTTCAGAGGCTTGCTGAGGTCGGTGCTGGCTTGAGCAGCACCATCTTTGCGCTGCCATGGACGCCGGGCAGATTGACAAACCACAGGATGACACAAAGATAAACACAGGTTATCCACAGCGCGGAAAGTTTTTTCTTGCAAATGGGTGCCGCTTGGTTTACACCACCAAAAAACAGATAAATATCTGATTTTATTGAACTTAAAACCTGTTGATCAAAAAAGGGGTTTGTGGATAACTAGGCGCCGACAGCGTAGGGCAGGCCAAACACACTCTGGAGCGTTTGGGAAACGGCAGGAGCCAGCCACCCCTAAAAACAGCCTTTTAAAAAGGCAGTATTTGAACACAATCGGAGAAACGCGTTGGTTGCCCCCCAGCCCCTTACCGACCCTTGGCAACACTGCCTGAATAGATTAGGTGGTGATATTCCCCCACAGCAGTTCAATACCTGGATCAGGCCGCTTGTTGCGGAATGGCATGAGACGGGTTTGGTGTTGGCTGCTCCGAACCGCTTTATTCGTGATTTCGTGGCTGAAAAGTATTTGCCACTGATGACCACTTACTTGATGGATGTGGTGCCACCGGCATCGGCACAGGTGTCTGTCACGGTTTCAGCCGCGCAGCAGCCGGTGCAAGCCCCAGCGGTGCGTCCCGTTGATCGCGGCGCCGAAATGGCGGGCGTCCGTCAGGTAGAAGCGCATGCGGCGCGCCCCGCTCCGGCCGCGCTGATCTCACCGTCCAACTTGGTCGAGGGCTACACCTTCGAGCGCTTTGTAGAGGGCAAAAGCAACCAATTGGCCCTGGCCGCCGCCCAACAAGTAGCGGAACATCCCGGTCACTCATACAACCCACTATTCCTGTATGGCGGGGTTGGGCTCGGCAAAACCCACCTGATGCATGCGGTGGGTAACGCGATGCGTCGCCGTAACCCGGATGCGAAAATTGTGTACCTGCATTCGGAGCGGTTTGTCGCTGACATGGTGAAGGCTTTGCAGCTCAACGCCATTAATGACTTTAAGCGCTTTTATCGGTCGGTGGATGCACTCCTGATTGACGACATTCAGTTTTTCGCCAACAAGGATCGTTCCCAAGAAGAGTTCTTTCACACCTTTAATGCGCTCCTGGAAGGTGGTCAGCAGATGATCCTCACCTGTGATCGTTATCCCAAGGAGATTGAGGGGGTTGAGGAGCGGTTGAAATCCCGCTTTGGCTGGGGCCTTACGGTGGCAGTCGAGCCACCTGATCTGGAGACCCGCGTCGCCATACTGATGAAAAAGGCGGAGCAGAGTCACATCACGCTGGCGCCTGATGCCGCCTTTTTTATTGCGCAGCGTATCCGATCCAACGTCCGTGAGTTGGAGGGTGCGCTGAAGCGCGTGATCGCCAGCGCAAACTTCACGGGAAGGCCTTTCGATATTGACCTGATAAAGGACAGCCTGAAGGATTTGCTCGCGCTACAGGACAAGCAGGTGTCGTTGGACAACATCAAACGCAAGGTGGCTGAGTACTATAAAATTAAGGTGGCCGATTTGATGTCAAAGCGCCGCAATCGCTCTGTGGCTAGACCTCGGCAGGTGGCGATGGCGATGGCCAAGGAGCTGACGCACCATAGCTTGCCGGAGATTGGCGACGCTTTTGGCGGCAGAGACCACACGACAGTTTTACACGCCTGTCGTAAAATTAAGGAGCTCCGCGATGTCAGTCCCGACATCAGCGAGGATTATCAAAACTTGCTGCGGGCGCTCACAACCTGAAGCAACACTTAACGGGTGACCTGGTCACCTTGATACCGCTAAAGACGGAAAGAGTCACACAACATGAAATTCGCAATTGCCCGTGATGCCCTCATCAAGCCATTGAATTTGGTAGCGGGGGTTGTCGAGCGGCGACAAACCCTGCCGATTTTGTCCAACGTGTTACTTGTACTTGAGGGTAAAACACTCTCGCTGACGGGGACTGACCTAGAGGTCGAACTGGTCGGCCGGGTCGAGCTGGACGCAGCCGGGGTCGACGGTGAAGTTACGGTGCCGGCCAGAAAGCTGGTCGACATCTGCAAGTCCCTTCCAGAGGGTTCCACTATAGAATTCGCGCTGGAGTCCGGTAAAGCGACTGTGAAAGCGGGAAGAAGTCGATTTACGCTCTCCACTTTGCCCGCAGCGGATTTTCCGGCGGTAGAGGGTGGTGCGGGTTCAGTCGCACTGTCCCTTGACCAAACGCTCGTCAAGCAATTGATCGACGGCACGGCTTTTGCGATGGCGCAACAAGATGTGCGCTACTACCTTAACGGGTTGTATCTCGAGATCTTGGGTGGCCGGCTACGTGTAGTGGCCACCGATGGGCATCGGCTGGCGTTGGCCACTGCCCCCGCCCTGGTAGAGGCGGGTGACACAGGGGTGATCATTCCTCGCAAAGGCGTGCTGGAGCTGTCGCGGTTGCTCGATGGTAAGGCGCCTCTGGAGTTGTCTATCGGCACGAACCATGTGCGAGCGGCTAACGAGCAGTTTACCTTCACTTCCAAGCTCGTTGACGGCAAGTTCCCCGATTATGAGCGCGTAATCCCGAAAAATGCCGACAAGTCGGTTATTGGTGATCGCGCCGAGCTTAAGCAGGCCTTTACGCGCACCGCCATCTTGTCCAACGAAAAGTACCGCGGGGTGCGGCTGAAGCTGTCAGACAATAATCTGGATATCACAGCCAACAATCCTGAGCAGGAGCAGGCGGAAGAGGTCGTCGGCGTTCAGTACAGCGGCGCTGAGCTGGAGATTGGTTTCAATGTCAGTTATTTGCTGGATGTGCTGTCCGTGCTAGAGCAAAGCCAGGTGCGCTTATCTCTGTCAGACGAGGCCAGTTCAGCGGTGCTCGAGAATGCCGAAACGGCGGCTGAGCAGGAGCCTGAGCGGCTCTACGTTGTGATGCCCATGCGCCTCTAACTGACGCCCTGCCCGCTTCAGTGCTGGAGCACATTACCATTGAGGGTGTTCGAAACCTGACCCATGTGGAGATGCCCTTACCCGCTGGCGCCACTGCGCTATATGGTGCCAACGGTTCTGGCAAAACCAGTTTTCTCGAGGCGATTCATTTACTAGGGGTGGGCCGCTCTTTTAGGACCCATCAATCTAAACCCGTCATTCAGCGCGATATGCAGCATTGCCGTGTCGTAGGCAGAGCCCGGCGGGGCGATCTCTCTGTGGTAATGGGGCTTGAGAAGCATCTCGATGGTGGCGTCAAGGCGAGAGTTGCGGGTGAGAACGTTGCTTCGCTCTCCGAGCTGGCACTGCACCTTCCGCTGGTCCTACTCGACACCGAAGGCCTTGGCATTGTGACCGGCCCGCCAGAGGGACGACGACGGCTTCTGGACGGCACTTTGTTCCACGTGGAACACGGCTTTTTATCTCTTTGGAAACGCTACGCTTTAGCTGTTCGGCAGCGAAATAGTGGGCTGCGCCGTGGTATACTGGACAGCGACAAAGCGTGGCGGCAGAAGATTGCCGAGACCGGCACGTTGCTGACGCAACAGCGCGCCGAAATCGCCACAAAACTGGCCGATGAGCTTGCTGGATTGGCGCCGGCGATCTCTGATGATTTGGCGGGTTTGGAGGTGGTTTTTCGCGCGGGCTGGGATCGAAAAGAGTCGCTGTTTGACGCGCTAGAGCGGACCGCAGACAGCGACACCGCGCAGGGTTTCACGCAGGTTGGCCCTCATCGTGCTGATTTGCGACTGATGCAGAATGGCGTGTTGGCGGCAGAGGTGCTCTCTCGCGGCCAGCTAAAACTGGCTCTAGTGGCCTTGAAGCTGGTTCAGGGCAGATTGATTGAGGAGGCATCTGCGGTGCCGCCGCTCTATCTGCTAGATGATTTGCCTGCTGAGTTGGATCAAACACACTGTGCCAGCGTCTGCAAGGAGCTGGGCCGTGGCAGGCAGGTCATATTAACCGCAGTGGATCGAGGGTCCCTCGAGACTGCGTGGGGTGGAAGCCCCTTAAATTTGTTCCACGTGGAACAAGGGCGGGTGCAGCCGGCCTGATTAGGCGAGATTGCACGCCTAGCCGGGCATACAACTACAGTGATAAATGTTAGCGGGGCGACATGTCAGACGAACAGCTAGAAAACCCTGAATCCGGGGATTACGACTCCTCCAGCATCAAGGTGCTCAAGGGCCTGGACGCCGTGCGCAAGCGCCCCGGCATGTACATCGGCGACACGGATGACGGGACCGGTTTGCACCACATGGTATTCGAGCTGGTGGACAACAGCATCGATGAGGCATTGGCGGGGCATTGCAGCCAGATTGATGTGGTGATTCATCCAGATGAATCGGTCACAGTATCGGATAACGGGCGCGGTATTCCTACCGAACAGCATGAAGAAGGTGTTTCCGCGGCAGAAGTGATCATGACCGTCTTGCACGCGGGCGGTAAGTTTGACGATAACACCTACAAAGTCTCTGGAGGCCTGCACGGTGTCGGCGTTTCCGTGGTGAACGCGCTGTCCTCTAACCTTCAGCTAACCATCCGACGAAAAGGCGAGTTGTTTGAGCAAACCTACGCGCATGGCGTTCCGGAGACGCCGCTCACTGTCGTGGGTGAAACCAACGAGACCGGCACAGCGGTGCGATTTACGCCCTCGCCCGAGACCTTTAGCAACATCGTGTTCCATTACGATGTGCTGGGAAAGCGGCTGCGGGAGCTAGCTTTTTTGAATAGCGGCGTCCGCATCCTTTTGAAAGATGAGCGCTCTGGCGAAGAGGAGCTGTTTGCGTACGAAGGGGGCCTGAGGGCCTTTGTTGAGTTCCTGAATCAGAGCAAGACACCCATCGCCAAGGTCTGTCACTTTCAGGCTGAGGCCGAAGAGGGTGTTGAGGTTGAGGTGGCGCTGCAGTGGAATGATGGATTCCAAGAAGGCCTTTACTGTTACACCAACAATATTCCGCAGCGAGATGGCGGCACGCATCTGGCGGGTTTTCGCGCCGCCCTCACCCGCTGCTTAAACAATTACATTGAAAAAGAAGGACTTGCGAAGAAAGCGAAGGTGTCTACAACGGGCGATGATGCCCGAGAGGGCTTGACCGCCATCGTCTCGGTGAAAGTGCCGGACCCTAAATTCTCCTCCCAGACAAAAGATAAGCTGGTGTCGAGTGAGGTTAAAGGCGCCGTCGAGCAGGCAATGAACCAATTCTTCAGCGACTTTCTGATGGAGAATCCGGCCGATTCCAAGCTGGTGGTCGGGAAGATGATTGATGCCGCTCGTGCCCGAGAGGCGGCGCGCAAGGCGCGCGAGATGACTCGACGTAAAGGCGCGCTGGATATCGCAGGTCTGCCGGGTAAGTTGGCTGACTGCCAGGAGCGTGATCCCGCGCTGAGTGAGTTGTACCTGGTGGAGGGGGATTCCGCGGGAGGATCAGCAAAGCAGGGCCGCGACCGCAAGTTTCAGGCGATCCTGCCGCTTAAAGGGAAGATTCTGAATGTGGAGAAGGCGCGTTTCGACAAGATGCTGAGCTCTGCCGAGATCGGCAATCTTGTGACGGCGCTCGGCTGTGGTATTGGCAAAGACGAATTTGACCCCGAGAAACTCCGGTATCACCGCATCATTATCATGACGGATGCGGACGTGGATGGGTCTCATATCCGCACGCTGTATTTGACCTTCTTTTTCCGGGAAATGCGGGAGCTCATCGACCGGGGCCACGTTTACATTGCTCAGCCACCGCTCTACAAGTTGGCGCGCGGCAAGCAAAGCCGATACCTCAAAGACGAAGCCGCCTTGGCAGAATATTTGACGCAGTCGGCGCTTGAGGACGCAGCGATCTTCACCAATGCGGAAGCGCCGCCGCTGGCAGGTGAGGCGCTGGCGGAGTTAGTCGGCACCTACCAAGGGGTCGCGTCGGACATCGAACGGCTGGCACGGGTATACCCTCAGGACGTGCTTTGGCCGCTGATGGCGGGACCTTCGTTGGCTACCGCCGATCTCGGAGATGAGGACAAAGTGCAGGCCTTTGCAACCGATCTGAGTGAGCGCTTACTAACCTCGCAAGACAAGTCAGTGCTATATGAAGTGTTTGTGCGGCAGGATCCGGAACGCGGCTTCTATTATCCCGTTGTGCGGCGCACGGCCCACAGTGTGGCAACCGATACGGTGCTGGGTAGAGGGTTTTTCGACTCCGCCGAGTATCGCGCGTTGCGCGCGGTGGGTGAGCGTCTTGAGGGCTTGATAGAGTCGGACGGATTTTTCCAGCGTGGAGAGAAGCGTCATGACACGCAGGACTTTGCTGCCGGATTGGATTGGCTGTTGGCTGAGGCGAGGAAAGGCTGCACCATCCAGCGCTATAAAGGTCTGGGTGAGATGAACCCGGAGCAGCTTTGGGAGACGACCATGGATCCCGAAGCGCGGCGAATGTTGCAGGTGACCATCGAGGACGCCTTCCTGGCTGACCAAATGTTCTCCACTTTGATGGGCGACGACGTCGAGCCCCGAAGGGAGTTCATCGAGCAAAACGCTTTGGCTGTCGGTAATCTCGATATTTAAAGCAGACGGTTTTCAGCGCCTGAGCGCCACCTGAGGAGACGGTCTATTGGGGCATGAGGGCGATAGGCTAGACAGCTGACGCCTTGAGAGGCCCGGGCGTGCCGGGCCTAATCGGATTCGTCCTGAGCCGATTCGGCGTCTTTCAGGTCCTCGAGGCGCGCAACATCAATGTCTGGGTCGATCGGGGCGAGGCCGTCGGGGAAAGTTTTATTGGCCCGCTGGGACAATGACTGAAATCGCGACACTTTCCCGAGCAAGCCCTGCTTACCTTGAACAGCTTTGACCGCATCATTGTACTTATTGGCCGTCGTCGAGAGTGATGCGCCCAATGCGTGAAGCCGCTCACCCAGCAGGCAGACCGTATTATAGATATCACCCGCGCGCTCACTGATTTCTCGGGCCTCGCGATTGCTGTGCTCGATCATCCACAAATTGGCTACTGTTCTCAGGATTGGCATCAGGGTGGTGTGTGACACCAGCACCACATTCTTTTGATAGCCATGATTAAAGAGCTCCCGATGACTTCGCATGACTTCGATATAAGCAGGCTCCACGGGCATGAACATGAGCACGAAATCCGGGCTCTCCATTCCCGGCAGGTTTGCGTAGTCTTTGGCGGAGAGCGCATCGATATGGTTTTTAACGGCTTTGGCGTGGGCATCCAGCGCACTCGTGCGCTCGGGATCCGTCTCAGCTGTGACAGCACGCTCGTAGTCAACCAGTGACACCTTGCTGTCGATCACCAGATTCTTGCCTTCCGGCAGCCGGATAACAAAATCAGGCAAATGGCGGTCACCCTGTTCGTCTTTGACTGCCACTTGCGCGTCATAATGCTCACCGCGTCGTAGGCCAGCAAGCTCCAGGGTTTTCTCAAGCTGGGCCTCGCCCCAATTACCAACGAGTTTCTTGTCTCCCTTTAGGGCGCGGGTCAGATTCTGTGCCTCTCCTGACATGGAGACGCCTACGGACTCAAGGTGCTTGATTTGTTCACTGAGCGAGGCGCTATTGCGCACCATGTCCGTGTGTACCTGATTGACCCGTGTTTGAAACTGATCGATTTTCTCGGCGAGGGGTTTGAGCAGGCTGTCGAGGCTTTTTTGGTTGGTGGTTTCCAGCGCCTTGCCCGATGAAGCGAGCAGCTTTTGGCCAATCACCTCCAACTCGGCCCGCAGCGTCGTGCGAGACTCTTCAACCCATTTCATTTGGTTCTGATGGTGGGTGTCGCGCTCGGAGAGGGTGGCATGCTGGGCGCTGAGTTGTGCGTTGACCTCTGATAGCCGCTGCTGCACAGAGGCCAGCTCCGCCTCGAGCGTTTGGCTACGCTCGTTGGCTAAAGTTGCTGCGGTGCTGTGAGCGACGGCCTCGGCCTGTAGGGTGGTGAGCTCCTGGCGCCGTTTGTGAAGTTGCAGCAAGCTTAACAGCAGGCCAACGCCACTGGCGGCGGCCAGACCCAACCAGAATAGAGCCCCTGAGGTCATTCAGCCGCCGATGATAGCAACGCCAAATCTGCGACCTGCGTGAACAGTGCTCTGAGCTCGCTAAGTAGCCGCAGTCGGTTAAGGCGTTCAGCGGGGTCCTCGGCATTGACCATTACGCCATCAAAGAAGGTGTCGACAGGCCCGCGAAGCTGAGCCAGTTCATCCAACGCACCTTGGTAATCTCGCGCCTCTAGCAACGGGGTGAGTGCTTCGCCAACATTTGTCACCGCCTCAAAGAGCGCGTGCTCGGCCTTGTGCACAAACAGCTTGGTATCAGGAGGCGTGCTATCTGCTTCGGCAGCTTTGGCGAGAATGTTCGCAACGCGTTTATTGGCTGCGGCAAGGTGCTCTGCCGTCTCGCTTTTAGCGAAAGCATCGAGTGCGCGGATCCGCAAGTCGACGTCAAACAGATCAGTCGTACCGGTCGCCAGTACGGCCCGTACCGCCGAGATATGAATACCGCCCTCGTCGTACCAGTTACCCAATCTCTCAAGAATATAGTGCGATACATCGGCGGCGGTGTCAGGCAACAGCTCGGCGGCGTGCTGCTCACAAGCGCTGTGAAGCAGGTCGTGCAGGGAGAGAGGCGCCTTAAGGTCGATCAGCATTCTGATGACTGCCAAAGACGCCCGGCGCAACGCAAAAGGATCTTTTGAGCCCGTCGGCGGCTGCCCGATGCCGAATATTCCTGCCAACGTATCGAGGCGGTCTGCAGTGCAACGGCGGTGGCCTCAGCAGACCGGGGGAGGCCGTCACCGGCAAATCGGGGGTAGTAGTGACATTCGATGGCCTCTGCAACGGTGGCGGACTCACCATCGTGCCGGGCATAGTGAGCGCCTGCGATACCCTGCAGATCCGGAAACTCCAACACCATCTCAGATACCAGGTCGCACTTGCTCAACTCGGCGGCCCGGATGGTGGTGGTCTCATCTGCGCCGATGGCAGTCGCCAATTGCTTGGCCATGGCGACGATGCGCTGAGTTTTATCCAGCAGGCTTCCGAGTTTTTGCTGGAATACCACGCTACCCAGTCGCTCTTGCCGAGAGATCAGGGGTGACTGTTTATCGTTGGAGAAAAAGAAGGCTGCGTCGCTCAATCGGGGGCGAATCACGCGTTCATTGCCCGAGACAACCTGGTCAGGCTGTTGGCTCTCAATATTGGCGACGGTAATAAACGCGGGTAGCAAAGCACCACTGTCCGCGTCGTTCAGGTGAAAATATTTTTGATGGGTTTTCATTGCTGAAATGAGGGCCTGAGAGGGCACCGCCAAAAATGCCGGATCAAAGCTCCCTCGCAATGCCGCGGGCCATTCCACAAGCCCTGTCACTTCATCCAGCAGGTCATCAGACAGCGAGACGACCTCTCCTTTGTTCGACAGGGCTGTGACTTGTTCTGCAATGCGCGCGCGCCGCTCCTCCACATCGACCAACACCTTCGCGTCTCGCAAAACCTCCTGGTAGGCACCCGGGGAGGAAACAGTGACCCATTCGTTGTGGTGGAAGCGATGGCCGCGCGTGCTCGGGCCGCTATTCAGTCCAAATAAATCAAGGGGGAGTGTTTGCTCTCCGAAAAGTAACAGCAACCACTGCACCGGCCGCAAAAACTCGTCGCGAGATCGCCCCCACCGCATCCGTTTGGAAACGGGTATGGCTGCGACAGCGCTGGCAATGATGTCCGGAATCACTTCGGCGGCCTGCGCTCCTCGTTGCGACACATGGGCGGCGATCCGTTCTGCACCTTGCTCCTCGACGATCAGCAGGTCATCGGTGGACACCCCTTGCTTGCGCGCAAAGCCCTCGGCGGCATTGGTCCACTCGCCGGCGTCATTCTTTGCCGCCGAAAGCGGTGGCCCGACCACGTGCTGCTCAGTGTCAGGGGCCTTCATGGCGACGTTGTCGACGCGCACGGCTAAGCGGCGGGGAGTTGAGAAATGCGTTGCGGCGGTAAAAGGTAGTCCATGCTCTGCCAGGCCATCCGTTACGCCTTTGCAGAGCGCGGCAGCCATGCCCGAGATTTCACCCGCCGGTAGCTCTTCAGTGCCGAGCTCAAAAAGGAGGTCAGCGGCACTCATTTCGTGCTGTCCTCGGCGGCTTCCAATTGCGCCAGTGCGGCTGCGGCTAGATCCGGGTCAGCCTGGGGGAAGCCCAGCGCGCCCCTTGCCGCCACATAGGCCTCGGCGGCAGCTCTCGCCAACGTGCGAACACGCAGAATGTATCGCTGGCGTTCTGTGACCCCGATGGCATGGCGCGCGTCCAACAGGTTAAAGGTGTGGGACGCCTTCATCACATGCTCGTAGGCAGGCAGTGGTAGCTGTTTTGCCGCTAACCGCTTTGCTTCCTGTTCATAGAATTCGAACTGGGAGAACAGATTGTCGACATCGGCTTCAACAAAGTTAAAGGTCGACATTTCGACTTCGTTCTGGTGGTACACATCGCCATAAGAGACGGGCCCCGAGGGCGTATTTGCCCAAACGAGGTCGTAGACCGACTCGACGCCTTGCAGGTACATGGCGATGCGTTCTAACCCGTAGGTCAGCTCACCGGTTACGGGGTGGCACTCCAGTCCGCCTGCTTGCTGAAAATAAGTGAACTGGCTGACTTCCATACCGTTCAACCAAACTTCCCAACCGAGGCCCCAGGCGCCCAGAGTGGGGGACTCCCAGTTGTCCTCGACAAAACGAATATCGTGGACTAGCGGGTCAACGCCCTGGGCAAACAAACTGCCCAAGTAAAGGTCCTGAAAATCACTCGGGGAGGGCTTCATGACGACTTGGAACTGATAATAATGTTGCAGGCGGTTGGGGTTTTCCCCGTAGCGCCCATCTGCCGGGCGCCTGCTGGGTTGCACATAGGCGGCGTTCCAGTTTTCTGGCCCCAGCGCCCGGAGGAAGGTCGCCGGATGAAAGGTGCCAGCGCCCACCTCCATATCGAGGGGCTGTAAAACCACGCAGCCGTGCTGTGCCCAGTAATCCTGCAGCCGCAGGATAACCTCTTGAAATGTCGCAGGCGCCACGAAGAACAACCCAAAGTCGATGAGAGGCGTTAGTATAACTGCGTTGCTCACACCATAATCACTTTTCCGACCCTGACTCCGGCAAATTCCCCCTAACCTATGCCCGCATCGCCTAAACCCCTCTGGTTGGAGTGGACCGTTATCTTGCTCACCCAGCTGATGATGACGGCGACGCGCCTCATGCCGCTCGCCTTGGCGCGCTCGCTGGGGAGACTCGTGGGTGCCGGTCTGTATTCCAGCAATCAGCGTATGCGGAGAGTCGCCATTCGCAATCTGGAGCTGGCCTATCCGGAGTGGTCACCCGATAGACGCCGATTGGTGGCCCGTCAAAGCGTTCAGTCGACCGGTGAACTCGCAGCGGAGATGGGAAGGGTGTGGACACAGCCATGGGTGCAAACCGAGGCGCTGCTCGAAGTCGATGGCCTGGCTTGTGTTACAGAACCGCTGGCCTCAGGGCAGGGAGTGATCGTCTTGGGCCCCCATCTGGGTAACTGGGAGTTGCTGGGTATGCACCTGGCCACCCTGGGAAACTTAGTGGCCCTGTATGAGCCGATGGCTTTGAAAAAGCTCGATCAACTCGTGCATCGTGGCCGGCAATGCACAGGGGGAAAGCTGGTGCCCACCACACCGCGGGGTATTGCTGAGTTGGTTCGCTCGGTGCGGGCCGGTGGTATCACCGGTATTCTTCCTGATCAGGTGCCCAGCGACGAAAATGCCGGGCTCAATGCCCCGTTTTTTGGCGAGCCGTGCTTCACGGCAGCGCTGGCGTCCAACCTCATCAGAAAGTCCGGTGCGGCGGCGGTCATGGGCACGGTTTTGCGCACAGATAGAGGCTTCCGCGCGGTCTACCGTCCTGCCGAGCCCGGCGTGCACAGCGATGATCCCCTCGAGGCCTTAACCGCCATCAATCTGGGCGTGGAGAAGCTTATCGCGGGCAATGAGCGACAGTATCAATGGCAATACAAGCGATTTCGATGCCGACCCCAAGGCCTGGTTGATCATTACGACTGGTCGGCAGCGCCGCTGCTGGATGAGTCAGGGGTCGGACGGTGACGCAGATCACGGGAAAGGTGATCGCCGGCTTAATCGGATTTATCGCTTTTGGTCCAGCCGGGCTGTTGTTCGGTTTGGTGCTTGGCCACGCTTTTGATCGGGGTCTGTGGCGTGCACTGCAGCTGTCAGGTCCTGAGGCCGTGCACATCATGCGGGCGCAGTTTT
>Ga0163111_10000717_pt1 | contig 19842 bp, 15 predicted proteins | sample CRUFie1St18metaG_FD_109645 | JGI IMG/M metagenome (GOLD analysis project Ga0163111, IMG submission 109645) | Marine microbial communities from the Costa Rica Dome - CRUD Field 142mm St18 metaG | ecosystem: Environmental > Aquatic > Marine > Oceanic > Photic zone | place: Costa Rica: the Eastern... | reverse complement strand
ATCAAGTTGTAATTCTTCTATAAATTCAGACTCTAATCCAACTAAAACTAGCTCTAACAAAAAGGAGTTTAATTCTAGTCCTGCGAGTCGAGAAGAAATGAATTTATATAGGCAAATTGGAATTAGCTATTTCTGTCTGGCGAGACAAGCCAAAGTTGAATTTCCGCAGTCAATTTCTATCGCTTCAAATAATTTTGCTTTAATAGTTTCAAAAAAGCATGGAGGTCTCATAGAAGAGGTAGGTGATCAAAAATTAACAATTGAACAAGTTTATAATGGTTCTTATATGCAATTAATTGAGGGAGCTATTCAGATTTGTCCAGATCAAGTACCTGAAGAGGAAAAGAACAAATTCTTAGAGGCTGTAGAGAAAATTAATAAAAGGGATTAATTTTATTTTAGGTAATTTAAAAACTATTTAATATGTCAACTCAAAAATCTGTTAAATTATCTGAATACATTATATATCCTTTTGAAATACCGTTCATAAATTTAGATTTTAATATCGATATTGATCATGTTGTTGTTCAGTCTTTGATGGTAATTAAACCAATATCAAAAGATTCGTCAAAGCTTATTCTTAAAGGAAATAAAATTAAATTACTGTCAATCTTAATAGATGGAATAAGATTGGGATCAAAAGAATATAATCTTTCGGATAACGAATTGATTATTAATACTCCTAAAAAATCTGAATTTGAATTGGAAATTAAATCTCAGATAGACCCTTATAATAATACATCATTAGAAGGCTTATATTTAAGCTCCGGTATGTTAACCACGCAATGTGAAGCAGAAGGTTTTAGACGTATTTGTTTTCATCCTGATAGACCAGATGTCTTAAGTAAGTATAGGGTGAGAATAGAGGCGGATAGAACTACATATCCTATATTGCTTTCTAATGGTAATAAGAAATATTCAGGTAACTTCAATAATAATAATAGGCATGAAATTATATGGGAAGATCCTTTCCCTAAACCTTGCTATTTATTTGCTTTGGTTGCTGGTAAGTTAAGCTTTGTTTCCGATAAATATAAAACTAATACCGGAAGATTTATTGATATCAAGATATATATTGAGAATGGAGATGAAAAATATACACAACATGCCATAGATTCTTTGAAGAAAGCAATGAAATGGGATGAAGAAACATATGGTCTTGAATATGATTTAGATGAATACAAAATTGTTGCGGTAAGACATTTCAATATGGGAGCGATGGAGAATAAGGGATTAAATATTTTTAACTCAAAATTGGTATTAGCAGACTCAAAAACGGCAACTGATGATGAATTAGAAAGAGTCGAAAGCGTTATAGCTCATGAGTATTTTCATAATTGGACTGGTAATAGAATTACATGCCGTGATTGGTTTCAGCTATCTTTAAAGGAAGGCTTGACTGTCTTTAGAGATCAATCTTTTACTGCAGATCTTCATAACTCTGGACTAAAAAGAATAGAGGATGTTTCATTCCTCAGGAACTTTCAATTTGCTGAAGATAAGGGGCCTACGTCACACGCAGTGAAGCCTAAAGAATATGTCGCTATTGATAACTTTTATACAACAACAATATATGAAAAAGGAGCTGAATTAATCAGAATGCTTGAGCTAATGCTTGGTAATAAAAGATTTATGAGCGGTATTAATGTTTTTCTACAAACTTTTGATGGTAGTGCTGCTACAACAGAAGATTTTATTAATTCGATAACAAGAGGCGCCTTTAGTAAGGGAGAAACTTGTGATTTTGACGTTAAAAAATTTCAGAATTGGTATTATCAATCCGGTACGCCTAAAGTTTCTGTAACTCAATGCTGGGATTCATCTAATTCAATTTTAAATGTTTTTTTTGAACAAAAATCAGATAATGATACTAATAATCAAAACGAAGAAATGATTATACCAATCCTTTATTCTTGTTACAGTAGGGAAAAAGATTTTAAACCCATTGTTGAGGACAACTTATTAATCTTAGATAAAAACAAAAAGAAGTTAGAAATCAATGTTTCGTCTGATCTTCAAACAGCACCTGTTTTATCAATCTTTAGAGGCTTTTCTTCCCCTGTTTTAGTTGAATCTAATTTCTCGATTGATGACTATCTTTTCCTTTTCCTAAATGATAATGATTACTTTACAAGGTGGGATTCTGGACAATTTTTGATAAGAGAGATAATTAAATCTAGGATTCTAAAACCTGAGAATCATTTATTGGAAGAGAATTTTATTATTGCGATTAAGCAATTGATTAAAGATTTAGAAAGTAATGATCCTTCCTTCTTGGCAACTCTTTTAACAATACCTGGCTTACCTGAATTGGAACCTTTGTTTAATAAAGTTGATCCCGTAACTATTGAAAAAGAGTCTTTGAACTTTAAAGCTTCAATAGCTATTAATATTTATCAGCAATTAAGAACATTATCTGCAAATGTATTAGTAAATATTAATCAGCAGTGGCCACTTGGAAAAGGTGAAAGAAAAATATTAGGAACAGCATGGTCTTATTTGGCTCTAGCAGGAGATGAGAAAGTAATAAGAAATTGTGTTGATTCAGTTAATAATTATTCAATGACGATAGCAAGATCAGCCTTAGAAGCATTAAAGCCACTTGATATTAGTGAGACTAGGGAAGCCTCTAATCTTTTCTATAACCTTTGGAATGATAATCCTGTCGTTTTAGATTCATGGTTTGCTTATGAGGCCTCAAGGCCTTGTAAACAAGGAATTACAAATATTGAAAAATTACTTTCTCATTCTAAATTTGATTGGAAGGCTCCAAACGCAGTACGTGCTGTTTTAGGAGGATTTAGTAAAAATATTGCATTATTTCATTCTTCAGATGGACAAGGTTATTCATTCCTGGCTGAAAAATTAATCGAGGTAGATAAAATTAATCCAATAACCGCCTCAAGAATGGTAAAAGTTTTTAGTAAATGGAAAACTTACATCGATACAAATAAGAGTGAAATGTATAAAGCAATTTTAAAAATAAATAATGGAAATATATCCTCAAACACAAGAGAAGTCGTTGAACTAATCTTGAAGTGATTCTAGAAAATCATCTAAACATTGAGCTGACTGAACTTTCTTCATGAATTCTCCAAATAGCTTCACCAAGCATATTGGCCACTGATAAAACTTTTAATTGTGAGAAATGTAGATTCTTTGGAACTGGAATACTATTGGTGACAATTACTTGTTCAAAAAGACCTTTTTTTGAGAGTCTTTCGTAAGCAGGTGGAGAAAATACAGCATGAGAAGCACATGCTATGACTTTCTTTGCACCCTCTTTCCTTAATAGTTCGGCCCCTGCGCAAATAGTGCCACCAGTATCAATCATGTCATCAATCAATATTGCAGTCTTTCCAGAGACTTCTCCAATAACTGTAAGGCTCTCAGCAACGTTATGACCTGATCGTCTTTTATCAATAATTGCTAAAGGTGAATCTTTCATTTGTTTTGCAAAAGCTCTGGCTCTGGCTACTCCTCCCACGTCAGGCGATACAACTACTATTTCTTCAAGCTCCATTGTTGATAGGTAATCAACTAAAACTGGTGAGCCATATATGTGATCACAAGGGATATCAAAATAACCTTGTATTTGAGCTGAATGTAAATCCATCGCAAGTACTCGATCAACTCCTGACTTGACAAGAATATTTGCGGTGAGTTTTGCGGTTATTGACTCTCTACCTGCTGTCTTTCTGTCTGCTCTAGCGTATCCAAAGTATGGAATCACTGCTGTAATTTGTCTTGCAGATGCTCTTTTGCAAGCATCAACCATAATCATCAGCTCCATTAAACTGTCATTTACAGGAGCACAGGTTGGTTGTATTAGAAAAACATCACAACCTCTAATTGATTGTTGGATTTGAACATAGAGCTCTCCATCCGCAAACTTTTTTGAAACTAGAGGGACATTAGTGATCCCCATGTAAGTGGCGATCTCTTTTGCTAATGCTGGATTAGATGTCCCACTTATCAACCTGAGTCTACTCGTCTCATGAGTGAGACTAGTCTTCTCCGGATGTGCTGCAGTGATAAAACTGGTCACGGTTCCACCGCAAGCAAGAAATTATTTCTACCAATCTACCTTTCTGTTCGTTACCTGATCATGAAAAAGCTTTTTAAAATTACTTCTTGGAAGATCTCATGTGCTGATATAAAAGAAGAAATCCTTTCACTGACTTGTGTTTTGGCAGCTGCAGGAGAATAGATTGATCTGAAGAGTTTCCTTTTGATAACTTTAATAATGTGATTTTGTGTAATGGATTGATTCTTTTTAAGGAAGGCTGGTTGGGGAATACTCTAGAAAAGGGTGTTGGCTTTTGGTTCTTTGGAAAGCATCATCAAAGTCTGATTATTCAGGCTAAATCTTTTTCATAAGTAGATACTCCCTCATCATCTTTACCTCTTATTTACTATTTAAAGGATTATTTGGTGATAAGTAAGCAATTTAAAAGTTGTTAGGATCTGAGATGAAAAGAAAAATCCAAAATAAGTTTACATGATTTTGGAATCTTACTTTAATATTTAACTAAGCGATGAAAATAATTTAACTTAAGGAAAATAAATTTTAATTTATAAATAAAAAGTTTTTATCTTAATGTTTATATTAAATATTTTCTACAAGGGCTTTAATTATTTTTTTAGATGAATTAAATTTGATTTTTAAGTAAAGGTTTTGTAGCATTTTTATTTATTTGTTTTGAAAAAATCACAAAATCAAGAGTATCTATATGATAATTGGGATTTCCTTAATATTTAACTAAAAGATTTTCTATTTCAAGATGGGTTTCATTTTGAATTTAGTAAATAAATAGCTTTATTAGTATTTCTTTTCTATTTTTTAGAGATAGCACAAGGTGAAAATTGGAAAGAAATTCAGGAATCCTTCTTCATCCAACCTCATTACCTGATAATCCGATTTGCGGTACTTTTGGAAAACCTTCTCGAGAATGGCTTAATGATCTTGCTAAATGCGGAATAGGAGTTTGGCAATTCCTACCCCTTGCCCCTCCAGATGCATTAGGTTCTCCATATAGCTCTCCATCTAGTTTTGCCTTTAATCCCTGGTTTCTAGACGAAAAAGACTTAGTGAGAGATGGTTTCTTGGCTAATAACCTAGAGAATTTTTTTTCTGAAATTAAGAATTCTGATGAGAGTGTTGATTTCCAATTGGCTAATTCAAAAGTTAAATTTCTGAGTTCCTCATTGCTTGATTGCTGGGATAAACAAAATTCAAATATTAAAAAAGAGTTTGAGATGTGGTGTCACAAACAATTTTGGTTGGATGATCATTCCAAGTTTATGGAACTAAAGATCCAGAATAATAATCTTCCATGGTGGAAATGGCAGGAAAAATTTGCAGCTTACGACAAGAAAGAATTAGTAAATTGGGAAAAAAATAACTATGAGGAATTATTAGGCCATAAGTTGATCCAATGGCATTTAGATAGGCAATGGAAATCAATAAGAGAACTGGCAAAAAATCTGGGGATCTGTTTATTTGGAGATGTCCCTTTTTATGTTTCTAAAGACAGTGCTGATGTATGGAGTAATAGATCATTATTTTCTATTTTAACTAATTCAGACACATACCTTCAAAGTGGCGTCCCCCCTGATTATTTCTCTGAGACTGGTCAACTGTGGGGAAACCCAGTTTATCGTTGGAGCAGGCACAAATCCAATAAATTTAGATGGTGGAGAAAGAGAATTTCAAGACACTTAGAACAGGTAGATTATTTACGTCTTGATCATTTTCGTGCTCTAGAAGCTTTTTGGGCAATTCCTGGTAAAGATCAAACAGCTGAAAATGGATTCTGGTTGCCTTCACCTGGAAAGGAGATTTTAGGTTTGATAAAAAAAGATTGCGGCGGTGATCTACCTTTAGTTGCAGAAGATCTAGGCTTTATCACTTCAAAAGTTGAAAAATTACGCGATGATTATGAATTAGCAGGAATGAAAATACTTCAGTTTGCCTTTGATGGGAATTTAGACAATCCCTACTTGCCAGAGAATATTAAAGATGAAAATTGGATTGTTTATACAGGAACTCATGATAATTCAACATCGCTTGGTTGGTGGAGAGAAATGGTTCATGAAAATAGAGAACAAATAAAAGAAAGAATTCTTGATCATGAGAACTTTTCTTCTTGGGAATTGATTCGTATTGGTATGGAAACCAAAGCAAAATTATTTGTGGCTCCTATGCAAGATTTGTTTAATCTTGATGATAGGTCTCGATTAAATAAACCTGGCACAATTGAAAATAATTGGTCGTGGAGAATAAATAGAAATAATTTCAATATCAAAGAAGTCTTGAAGAAATACGGCGATTTAGCTGAAAAATACCAGCGATGATATTTTTATTCTTTGATATTATTTGTAAGCTAGTTTTTTATAATATTTTCATTTATTCTAACTGGTTCAGTTGATATGCTATTTATCTTAAGAAGATATTTTTGTTGACTATTAAGAGCTAATATTGATAGAAGCATAAATACAAAATACAATAGCCCCCCAATCCAGCTATTTAGAAAATCTATATTGATAAATTTTAATTTAGATAGACTGTTATTAGCTTTTTTAGTTGATAATAGGCCATTTAGACTCCCTGTTTCTAATTTAAGTTTAATCTCAAGTGTTTTGAGCATTGAGATTAAGTAAGTTTTTTCTGGTAGATATTTTTCCCATCCACTTTCAATAGCTATTAATACATTCCTAGAAATTTTTGTCTTATTGGATAATTCTTCTAATGAAATACCAAGCTTCTCTCTTTGAGATGTAAATAAATTAATTGCTTTTAAAAATTCATCATCTTGCTCTTGTTTGTCTTGCAAACTTGACGAGTCTATTAATGGTTTCTTAAAAGAAAACTTTAAAGCCATAAAATTCAGATTTTTAATCTAATAGTGAAATCCATTCTTTTGTCTTGAGCTCTCGCCAATTCCCCTCTTGTAATCCATTCAATTTTATACTTGAAATAGCTATCCTTTGCAGATCTTGAACTGGATGTCCTATCAGGGTTGCTATCCTACGGATTTGTCGATTACGGCCTTCTTTTAGTCTGATTTCAAGAAGAGTATTACGGTTGGTAATTTCCTTAATTTCTATAGTCGCTGGCATAGTCATTTTGCCATCAAGTAATATACCCTTTCTCCACTTATTTAGTATTGATTTACTAAGTTGACCACGCAACCAAACCATATATGTTTTTGTGTGGGAGTACTTTGGATGAGTAAGCCTTAAAGTTAAGTCTCCATTATTAGTAAGTAGAATTGCACCTCTGCTATCACAATCTAGTCGACCTACAGGATGAATGCCACGACGTAAATTAGATTGTATGAAATTTAAAATTGTTTTCCGTCCATAATTATCTTGGCAGGTAGATATGACTCCATGTGGTTTATTTAATAGGAAAACTTTATGGTTTAGCTTCTTAGGTAGATCTTTCCCATCAACTAAAATATGATCACACTTGGGATCTGCTTTCTCTCCAGTAATAGCTTGTCTCCCGTTTAAAGTAACTCTTCCTTGTTTTATTAGTAAATCAGCTTTTCGTCTTGATAATAGGCCTGATTCAGATATTATTTTTTGCAATCTAATAAGTGTCATTATATGTAAATTATATTTTTCAATTTAATATTAATCTAATTTGAATTTGAAATTTATATATGACATTTTTAATTAGAAAAAATCATCTATTTCCTTTACTGTTCCAGCTTCTACTTGGACCCATAAGTCTTTTATAGCTTTCCACATGCTTACGCCAAAAAGGATTGAGATTATTAATGAAAATATGAAGGATTTTACAATAGAGAAATTTATTATACTCAAAGCGCTTACGAATATCATTGTTAGGCCAGTAAAGAATGTAAACCAACTGGATATCGTCCTTGGATCCTCTAGAGGTAGAGGTGAAATCTTTTTTGTTGTCCAATTATTGAGTTTTGATTTCATTATGTCTGCAAATATTAATCCAGACATTAGACAAATAAATGCTCCAAAAGAAATCCAAGTAATAGGATCTTCAATTGGTTTTATTTGTTGATAATCAGAAATAAATTGATCTATGTTAGAGATGCCTTCATCGTCTATATTGACTGAAATAAATGTTATAATACCTTTAATATTGGTCTCAATCATATTTTCAATTCCAATTTAATTTTTGTTATTATATTTTATAACAAACATCTATGCAACTTGTGTATTGTTTTGTTTTAGAAGACCTGAAGCCATCTTAAAAGGATTAAATATTTTTCTTACTAGTTTAATTAATTGCTTCATATCTTTTGTATCTATTTTTTCATCTTTAATGATACTCATTAATAAGTTCTTCCTAATTAACGTTCCTCTAGAACTTGTTAGGAGCTTAAGACCAGCTCCTGCTACTGGCAGGAGCTCTTTTGCGGGTGTCGTTGAATCTTTTACTAATACATCAAATAAATCTTCAACTCTCTCGACTCTTATATGCCCATTTTGATCAAAAATTACATCTAATAATATATTTACCATTTCACTTGTATCTGAGGTTAATAACCTTTTGGCTACATAAGGATAAGCTAAATCAATGATTTTAAAATCAGGGTCTAGCCTTAAGGCAAGTCCCTCTTGGCTGATTACTGCTCTAATTATTAAAGCGAATCTTGCTGGAACTCTAAAAGGATAATCAAACATTAATTCTGAGAATTTGTTAGTAATTTCCTTGAAATTAAAAGATGCAACATCTTTACCTAATGCACTTCCGAGTACTTCCCTTAAAACTGGAATTAGAGGTTTGAGATCTTGATCTTTATTTAAGAATCCAAGCTTTTGGAAGTCTTTTGCTACCGCATGAAAATCATTATTAATCAAGTGAACAATTGCGCCCGTAAGGGTTAATCTGTCTTCTTCTGATATAGAATCCATCATTCCGAAATCAACGTAGGCTATATTTCCTAGATCGCCATTGTTTCCTTTAAGTGCGAACATATTCCCTGGATGTGGATCTGCATGAAAGTATCCAAACTCCAATAATTGTTGTATCCCACTAATAACTCCGGTTCTAATTATTTGTGATGGGTTTAAATTATTTGTAATTAGTTCTTTTCTATCTTTTAATTTTGTACCATCAATCCAACTTGTGGTTAATACTTTTATTGATGATAAATGTCTCTCTACTTTTGGAATTGAAACTGAGTTATTCTTGTGAAAAAGTTTAGAAAATTTCTCGGCATTATCTGCTTCTTTTTTATAATCAACTTCATTAAATAAACTTCTACCAAACTCATCAATTATTTCCCCTAATCCGAATCCAAGGTTCAAAGGCAGTATTGGGGCACTAAGAACTCCTAGTATTTTAATAATAACAATGTCTCTTCTAATGTTGAAAATTAGAAGAGGCCTTTGAACTTTTACTGCTACCCAATAGTTGCTGTTTAACCTAGCTTTGTAAACCTGTCCAAGACTCGCTGAGGCTATTGGCGCGGATGGAAATTCTTCAAAAAGTTCATTTGCTGATCTCCCTAGCTCACTTTCGATAATTTGTAGTGCTTCTTCATGGGGGAATGCTGGCAAATTGTCCTGTAAATTTGTTAATTCCTCCAGCCAATCTTTTCTTATTAAATCTGGCCTAGTTGATAGTGCTTGACCTACTTTTATAAAACAGGGACCAAGACCAATAAGTGTTTTTAGTAGAAATTTAGCGAGATTCTTTTGTGTCTTAGCGTCATTGCTTGAACCTTGAAAAATTAATCTTGCTAAAAGAAGTGATATTGCACCAACGATCTGTATGAATCTGGGCACTAATATCCAAGGCCTCGATATCAACCAGATTAAATCTCGTCTGAAGTCGTATTTCATGTATTCATCATAAGTTCTGTTCGTTAACGCTTTAAGCGTTCTCTTGATTTGCTTACTGATTAATTTAACTACATTGAGTTTAAGGAATCCTTTTTTCTTATGGGGCTGATCACTTTGCTTTCTGGCAATAGCAGCGAAAATCTTTTCTTGCCAGCTCATGGAAGAGGTAATGCACTTCCTAATAAGCTGAGAAACCTACTAAAGCTAAGTCCAGGTATTTGGGATTTACCTGAGCTTTTTGAAATTGGTGGCCCCTTGATTGATCAAGGAGCAATAGCAGAAAGCCAAAAGTGGTCTGCCTCTAAAGTTGGTGTAGATAGATGTTGGTATGGAGTTAACGGGGCTACGGGTTTACTTCAAAGCGCATTGCTAGCTCTCGCGCGACCTGGGCAAGCTGTTCTTATGCCAAGAAATATCCATAAAAGTTGTATTCAAGCATGCTTGTTTGGAGGATTAACACCAATACTTTTTGATGTTCCTTTTCTCTCTGACCGTGGCCATGCCTCTGTTTTTGATAGAAGATGGTTGAAGAGGGTTTTTACTAAAGCAAAAGAGCTTGAAGAGGTTATAGCTGCAGTAGTACTAGTTAACCCTACATATCAAGGCTATTCGGCAGATATTGAATCTCTAATTGAAGAGATTCATTCCCATTCATTGCCCGTATTGGTTGATGAGGCTCACGGTGCTTATTTTATAAGTCATGTAAGACCAGATTTGCCTAAGTCCGCTTTGTCTTTTGGCGCCGACCTTGTTGTTCACTCTCTTCATAAATCTGCTCCTGGATTAGTTCAATCCGCAGTTTTATGGTCGCAAGGTGAAAAGGTTGATCCATTTAAAATTGAGAGAAGTATAGAGCTGCTGCAAACCTCAAGCCCAAGTTCTTTGTTATTAGTTTCTTGTGAAAGCGCAATAAAGGAACTTATTGAATCTGAGGGACAAAAGAAATTGATTTCCCGTATTGAAGAAGCTGAGGCCCTTTCTGATTTTTTGGCTAGTAATGAGGTTCCTATTCTTAAAAATAGTGATCCCTTAAGAATTATCCTTCACACATCTAAATTCGGTTTGAGTGGTATTGAAGTTGATGAAAAGTTTATAAAACAAAGAATAATTGGTGAATTAGCTGAGCCAGGAACATTAACTTTCTGCCTTGGGTTCTGTTCTCACAAAGGATTGGGAAGAAGATTTGTAAGAATTTGGAAGAAAATTGTTAATTCTCCTTTTAGACAACAAAAACTTTCTCCATTTACTAGACCGCCTTTTAATATAGTTTCTAAGCCATCTAAGTCATGTTTTTCCTCTTGGGGATCGGAATTTGAAAAGGTAAAACTGAAGGATTCCATAGGAAGAATTTCTGTTGAGATGGTTTGTCCTTATCCTCCTGGGATACCTTTATTGGTCCCTGGTGAAATTTTGGATGAAGCTCGTGTTAATTGGTTGATTGAACAAAGGTGCTTTTGGCCAGACCAAATCCCTGATTTTGTAAGAGTTATTTCGTAATTAATAATATCTAATTATCAGCTATAATAAATTTATTATTAATAACCCTTTTAAAGTATGTTTTATAAGAGATATCTATATTTATAATCTAAATTAATGTTTTTAACTGTTTCTAAAAAAAGATTATTAAGTGGACTATTCGTTGGAGCTTATGGAATTTTAATAGTCTCTCTAGGTAATTGGTGGTTTTCTATTTCAATAAGTTTAATTGTCCATTTGGCTCTTTTAGAATTCTTCCGGATGGCCGAATTCACGGGAATAAGACCAGCTACGAAGACAACATTAGTAGCTTGTCAAATATTACTTTTCTTCACCCAATTATCTTCACTTGGCTATGTATCTATTGAAATATCAGACGCAATATTGCCATTATCTGGAGCTGCTATTTGTGGTTGGCTATTACTTCAACCTGTGACAGGTTCAATAGCTGATATAGCAGCATCGATATTTGGATTATTTTATTTGGGCTTCTTGCCTAGTCATTGGATTAAATTAAGAAATCTTTTAGAGACTGATTTAACAAATAATTTCAACTTAGTTCCTACAGATTGGCCACCATCAATTACTTTTGGAATGCTAATAACCTTTGCTACATGTTTAATGATAGTTGGATTTGATATAGGTTCTTATTTTGTAGGTAAAACGTTTGGTAATCACTCATTGTCACCAATTTCCCCCTCAAAAACTATTGAAGGTGTTTTTGGAGGATTAATATTTTCAATATTAATAGGAGCTTCATGTGGCTACATGCTTAGATGGGAGTTCGGTATCTTTATTGGTATCTTTATTGGTATTTTAGTTGCAATATTCTCTCTTGTGGGAGACTTGACTGAATCAATGATGAAAAGAAATGCAGGTTTAAAAGATTCAGGTAATTTTTTACCAGGTCATGGAGGAATTCTTGATAGAATAGATAGTTATTTATTTACTCCAGCTATAGTTTTTTATATAGTAATTCTACTATCACCATTAATTATTTCCTAAGTTAATTAAAACTAATAGAAGAGTTCGCGAAAATAATAATTAAATTATGTTTAATATTTACATTTTCAATGAATACTTTATCTTCAAGAGGAATCTTAATATATTTTTTATAGGCCTTATTTTCTAAATAGAGCTTACCATCTTCTGTCCTTATAGTAACTTTTTCTTCTTTATAATTAATAGTTTGCTTGTCTTTTGATGCTTTTATAAAGAGTTGATCATTCTTTATTTTTATATCATATAGTTTATCTTGATCCAATATTTTCTTTGTTATCAAATCCCCCATCCAATTCCAATCATCAGAAAATAGTATTGTTTTTAGTGAATTTTCAGATAATGAAACTTTAAATTCCATTGAAAAATCATTTTTGAAGTTTAATTCCTTATTGCTTATCTTAAATCTTATTTTAAGGTTATTCGCTTCTAATTCAATTTCATCGAACAAAAGGTTTTTATAATTTATATCTTTAGCTGAGATATGGATTTTTGGTATTATACCTTTAATAATTTCCAATGAACTGGCGATAATATTTATATCGGTTTTACCAATCTTTTTGCACTCTTTATTCAGTAAGATTTCAATGCCTTTCTCTAATAATTTGGCAAGTATTCCTTTGCTTTGAATCGGCTTACCTCTCATTGAATTATTTAAATTCTTCCCAAGCCTCTGCGACAAATTCTGGTTCTTCTAGGTGGGGCAGATGCCCTGAATTTGTGGCTATTTGAATGTTATTACTATAAATACTGAGGGTTTCTTTTTTCTCATTCTTCGGAATGATTCTGTCGTACTTTCCTAAAATTATTTTTATAGGTTGAGTTGGCTTTGGGAGTCCGCAATCAGATACTCCTCCTCCCGCCGCAAACTCTGCTAAGGATGATTGCCAGCCTGGAACTTTTAAATGTATAGATGCAATTTGCTCTTCTGCAGGGCCAACATTCTTCGCTGGATCTGCGAACGCTTGCCTGCATAACCCCTTACGTACAAAAGATTGGCCAAGGAAATAAGCCCCAAAATGATTTAAAGGCCATGGTATTTTTGGGTTTTTCCCTGCTAGTCCTGCCGGTGATAAAAGAAGTAACTTATTGATTTTTTTTGGATTTTGTCTTGCAAGCTCTAGGGCTAAAGCCCCCCCCATTGAAGCACCTATTAATCCTATAGGGTGGCTTTCTGATAAATAGTTCAAAATAGAATTCAAATGTTTTATTAAATATTTAAATCCATATTTGTTGCCGCTAGATCTTGGGCAAAAGCCGAATCCATAAAGATCTGGAATGATTAAAGTATTATTCTTTTTTAGATAAGGTGATAGACGTCTATATTCAAGAAAGCAACTATCAAAGCCATGTAATAGCATAACTTTTCCCCCTTTCCCTGTGGAAACTATTGGGAATAAATCTGATTGGTTTTGTGAAATACCATTAAGCTTTATCCACTTAAGATCCTCAATAAGATTATTTGCTTGCTGATCAATAATTTCATCTTTGATACTTTTGATGTAATCCTTAGAAGCATTTGTTGGATTGATATTATTAATTTTCTGTTGATTCAATGCTCTTTAATATTATTTAAATTGTATATTGGAATTTGTAGTTAAGGATTGATAGCTTTGAATAGCGTTTAAAAGGTCTTTTTCATTTATTTTAAAAGGTAATTGATGTATATCAGAGTCATCTTTACAAGCAAATTTACATGCTTTCTGTAGTTCATTTGTAGTCAAATTTTTGAGAGATATAGAGTCAATAGATACAGGAAGATTTAGTTTTGATAAAAAATCAATAAGTTGATATTTGGCTTGTTTTGGCAATTGACTATTTGAATTCTTTTCTTCTAAATGTAATTGAACTAGGAGTCCAAATCCAACTAGCTCTCCATGGAGTGGTTTATTTATGTATGCCAGTTGTGTTAATCCGTTATGTATGGGATGTGCTGCGGCTGTTCTGCATCTTGCACCTCCAAGTCCACCAATTATCCCGGCAGTGAGAGCACAACCTTCTGCAACAATTTCCCATGAATTACTTAGTGGATCTTTGTAAGCTTTATGGCCGTTTAGGAATAACTGATCTCTTAAAACCCTCGCCATCTGAACAGCTTGTTGCACAAAACCGTCTTGGCTTGAAATGCTTGTTAAGGATGATTCGTACCATTTTGCAATGGCATCCGCCATGCCGCTAGCAAGGGTTTTTGGTGGAGCAGTCCTAACTATGCTGTGATCAAATATCAATAGATTAGGACATCTTTTTAAAGTTATGTCTTTAATGAATTTCCCATCGGGGGAATAAATATTAGACAAGGAAGTCCATCCAGCGCATGTGGAGGCGCTCAAAGGAACTGTAATGCAATTGATATCCAGTAAATCAGCAATTAATTTTCCTGCATCAAGAACTTTTCCTCCTCCTGCTGCAATAATCCCATCGCATTTATTTTCTTTCGAGAATTGACATGCATTTTGTATGTCTACTTCACAACAATCGTGATCAAGATCGAAAGATCTTGCATCAATACCTTTTAATACAAGATCGTTTTTGATAGAAGTCCTTAAAATTCTTGTTGATTTACTTCGACCAATTATTAAAGGCCTTTGGCATAATTTATTTATAGACTCTATAGATTTACTCCAAGCATTTTCCCCCCTAACTATTTTTGATGGTGAAATGCTGTGAATATTTAGAGACATATAATTTCTTTTCTCTCTAAAGATTAAACAGTTGCGCTTGCTAGTTCAGGTGTGGAATTATCTTTCCCAAGATGTTTCACAATTACCTTTTTACTTTCATCAATATCTACCTCAGCTTTGTCTCCATCTTTAATCCTTCCAGATAAAACTTCTTCAGCAAGGCTATCTTCGAGAAGTCTCATTACTGCTCTTCTTAGAGGACGAGCACCATAAGATGGATTGTAACCCTCTTCTACTAACCTTTCTTTGAAATCGTCTGAGACAGTTAACGATATTCCTTTCTCTTTAATTCTTAAAAATACTTCTTTAAGCATTATTTCTGCAATGTCTTTAACTTCATCTCTGGAGAGTTGTCTGAATACAATTATTTCATCTAATCTGTTAAGAAATTCAGGACGGAAATATTGCTTTAACTCTTCATTTACTAAAGATTTAATTCGGTTGTATTGAGTATCTTCTAAATTTTCACCTGAGAATTCAAAACCCAATCCTCCACCTCCTTTCTCTATAACTTTAGAGCCAATATTGGAAGTCATTATGATCAATGTATTTTTAAAATCAACAGTTCGTCCTTTTGAATCAGTCAGTCTGCCTTCCTCAAGTAGTTGAAGGAGAAGATTGAAAACATCTGGATGCGCTTTCTCTATTTCATCGAACAATACAACTGTGTAAGGTCTTCTCCTAACAGCTTCTGTTAATTGTCCACCTTCATTAAAACCGACATACCCAGGAGGTGAACCTATTAGTTTACTAACAGTATGTCTTTCCATGAATTCAGACATGTCTAGTCTTATCATTGCTTCTTCACTACCAAAGAAATAAGCAGCTAAAGCCTTAGTCAATTCAGTTTTTCCTACACCAGTTGGGCCCGAAAAAATAAAACTTGCAATTGGTCTATTTGGATTCTTGAGTCCTACTCTCGCTCTCCTGATTGCTTTAGAAACAGCCTTGACTGCTTCGTCTTGACCAATCAACCTTTGGTGCAAAGTGTCTTCCATATTTAGAAGCTTGACTGATTCACTTTCAGTTAGTTTCTGCACAGGGACGCCTGTCCATGATGCAACAATATGAGCTATGTCTTCTTCGTTAACTATTGGTTGAGAAACCTTTGACTCCTCAGACTGTGATATTAATTGTTCATTATTTTCTTTATTCAAGTCCTTGTCTTCGTTTGCATTACTTTCGGAGTTTAATGAAGTTTTTTGTCTAATATTTTGTAAAAGATTTCTAATTTTATCTCGAAGTTCAACTTCTTTTTCTCTAAGTTCACCAGCCTGAGTGAAATTTTGATCTCTTATAGCTTCTTCTTTGTTTTTTTGTATTTTCCTTAATTCTTTATCTACCTCTTTTGCTTCAGGAGGTAATTTTGAGTTAAGTAATCGAACTCTGCTTCCAGCTTCGTCTATAAGATCTATGGCTTTATCAGGTAGAAAACGATCTGAAATATATCTATCACCAAGATTTGCAGCAGCGTTTAATGCCTCATCAGTAATTTTCAATCTGTGATGTTGTTCGTATCTTTCTCTTAATCCTCTAAGAATTTCAATTGTATCTTTTATTGAAGGCTCGCCAATCATTACAGGCTGGAATCTTCTTTCTAATGCTGCATCTCTTTCAATATGCTTGCGGTATTCATCTAATGTTGTAGCACCAATGCATTGAAGTTCTCCTCTTGCTAAGGCTGGTTTTAGAATGTTTGCCGCATCAATAGCACCCTCGGCTGCTCCTGCCCCTATTAATGTATGAACTTCATCAATAACCAATATTACATTTCCTGCGGATTTAATCTCTTCCATTATTTTTTTTAATCTTTCTTCAAATTCACCTCTATATTTTGTACCAGCGACAAGTAGGCCAATATCAAGTGTTAGTACTCTTTTCTCTTCAAGAATGTCAGGAATATTGCCTTGTTGAATCCTTTGAGCAAGTCCTTCAGCAATAGCTGTTTTCCCTACTCCTGGCTCTCCAATTAAAACTGGGTTGTTTTTGGTTCTTCTTCCCAATATTTGAATTACACGATCAATTTCATCGTGTCTTCCAACTACAGGATCAAGCTTTGATTCACTAGCTAACTTTGTCAGATTTGTACCAAACTCATCAAGTGTCGCAGTTTTAGCTGAACCTTTAGATGAACCGGAACCAGTAGTAACCTCTGCAGTCTCTCCGAGCATACGAACAACTTGGGTCCTAACCTTTGTTAGATCAACACCTAAGTTTTCAAGAACTCTTGCAGCTACTCCTTCTCCTTCTCTAATAAGTCCAAGAAGTAGATGTTCAGTCCCAATATAATTATGCCCTAATTGGCGGGCTTCTTCTAATGAAAGCTCAAGAACTCTTTTTGCTCTTGGTGTAAATGGAATCTCAACAGCAACGAAACCTGAACCTCTTCCTATTATTTTCTCAACTTCAACTCTTGAATCCTTAAGATTTACACCCATTGATTTAAGGACCTTAGCTGCGACCCCAGTTCCTTCTCCAATAAGACCTAATAGAATTTGCTCAGTTCCAACAAAATTATGTCCAAGGCGTCTTGCCTCTTCTTGAGCAAGCATGATTACCTTTATTGCCTTTTCTGTAAACCTCTCAAACATTTAACTTTTGCCATTTACTATTAAATCTAATTTATCAGGGTTAAGAGTGAAATGTGTACGGTTAAGTTTTTTTTTATAAAGGGTAAATATTAGATGTTCTTTGAAAAATAATTAAAAGTACTAATTGATGCAAAAAAGTCTATTTATTTATTTATTTTCTTCGGTTAACCGTACTTAATTATTTTTTTTATGATTTTTTATTTGTTTACTGAAGAGAATGGCATCACTTCCATCTTTATAAAAATTAGGCCTATTCCCTTGAATTTTAAAACCCATGGATTTATAAAAAGCTTTAGCGGGCGCGTTAGTTTCTTTAACTTCTAAATGTATGTGATTTGTCTGAACTGAGCTTGAACGTTTGATTAAGTCTGAAATGAGGGATTTTCCTAGTCCTCTCCTTTGATATGTGGGATCCACTGCTATTGAAGTTATATGTAATTCGTCCATTACTATCCAGGCTGTGCATAGGCCTAATAGCTTTTGGGTTTCAAGGTCTATGCCCCCTAAACAAATTCTTTTTGGGTGAGAAAGTTCTTTTTCCCATTGAGATTTTGTCCAAAGGCCTTTTAATGATTTTTGATCTAGGTCAAGACAAGAATTTAAATGCAATAACCCAAGTTGAATTATTGTGATATTCATATATAAGTTTTAATTGATTAATTCTTCTTTCTGCAAAATTAATAGTAATTGTTTGATTGCTCTCTAGATTAGCTAAATATTAAAGTAAAAATTTCATGCTTGGCTTAAAAGCTTTTGAACCCAATAGGGATATTGAGAGTCCAAATCGAAATATAGCTCCAATATCTTCAGAAATTAGTGAAAGTGAGAAATTAGAAGTAGGAGGTTGTCAACTAAGTGAACTTGCAAAAAAATACGGCACACCTCTTTATGTGATTGATGAGTTATCACTGAGGACTGCATGTAAAACTTATATTAATTCTTTAAAAAAGCATTATCCAGGAGATTCACTTCCTTTATATGCCTCAAAAGCTAATAGCTCTCTAGCAATATGCGCAATTATCTCGTCTGAGGGGCTTGGACTTGATGCAGTATCAGAAGGTGAATTACTTACCGCTGTAAAGGCCGGAGTAAAAGGCGAGAAAATGGTTTTTCATGGGAATAACAAATCTATTGATGAATTGAATTTTGCCTACAAAAATAATGTTACGATCGTTATAGATAATCATCATGATATTGAGTTATTAAAAAATATTGCCTCTGATAAAAAACCAGCAAAATTAATGTTGCGTTTTACTCCTGGCATTGAGTGCCATACACATGAATATATTAGGACTGGACACTTAGATAGCAAATTTGGTTTTGATCCTGATGATGTTAAGTCCGTGTTAGAAGAATTAAAGAAATATAAGTGGGCAAATTTAACTGGATTACACGCTCATATCGGGTCTCAAATATTTGAAGTTCAACCGCATATTGATCTTGCGGGTGTGATGGCCGATACTTTAAAGCTTGCTAAGAAAATTGGTCATTCTATTGTTGATTTAAATCTAGGGGGTGGTCTTGGGATCAAATATGTGAAAGAAGATGATCCACCCTCAATTGATAAATGGGTTGAAGTTATTTCAAAGGCTGTTGTTAAGGCTTGTAGGGAAAGAGGACTAGATTTACCAAGATTAATGTGTGAACCTGGCAGATCTCTTGTTGCTAATTCGGGACTCACTATTTATAAGATTGGATCTAAAAAAGTTGTTCCTGGTGTTAGAACTTATTTGTCAGTTGATGGAGGTATGAGTGATAATCCTCGGCCAATAACTTATCAATCTCTTTACAGTGCTTGCTTAGTTGATAAACCGTTAAATTCCAATTTAGAGAAAGTTACTATTGCAGGTAAACATTGCGAGTCTGGAGATGTTTTGATGAAAGATTTTTTTCTTCCGTCCTGCAAGAGTGGCGATTTCCTTGCTGTATTTGGAACAGGAGCATATAACTATTCAATGAGCTCTAATTACAACAGAATTCCTAGGCCTGCCACAGTGATGGTTGGAGAAGGTTCTGTGGAACTGACGCAAAGAAGAGAGCTGCCTGAAGATCTATTGCAATTAGATGTATTACCTGATCGCTTTATTGCCAAGAATTAGGTAAGTTGAAATAACGTTGGGATGCAGGAGTGAATTTTTGGTGGCTTATAAACTTGCGTGTCCTCCTTGATGTCTTGTTCGCTTCTGCTCTTGGAGTCCTTCTATTTACAAGAGTCAAAGAGCAAAGAACATTATGGCTTCTAAGAGGCTATCTCTTTT
>Ga0163111_10000716_pt1 | contig 19850 bp, 15 predicted proteins | sample CRUFie1St18metaG_FD_109645 | JGI IMG/M metagenome (GOLD analysis project Ga0163111, IMG submission 109645) | Marine microbial communities from the Costa Rica Dome - CRUD Field 142mm St18 metaG | ecosystem: Environmental > Aquatic > Marine > Oceanic > Photic zone | place: Costa Rica: the Eastern... | reverse complement strand
CTGGTACGCAATCTGGGAGAGCCATTCCAAATGGCTCCCGACCTTCAACAAATTCTGGTTGAAGATCGATTCATACATGTCTATGGACTCTTCTATCCAGAAGCCGATAGTCTTAAATTTGAAGCAAAACATATGCTGCTGTTTGGACGCGGCAAAGATGATTTACGCTTCGAGGATCAAAACTGGTGGATCCATCAAATTCAGCAACTTCTGAACTTCTACCTGGAGGCACAGTTCAAAGTTGTTGAGGGTGAAGCAATTGACTTCAAAAAATTCCGAACCGATTTAAGTGCAGAAGGCAAAAAACAAGATGGAGTTCAAAATCTGGATACCATTTCCCGGTTGGTTTATGGCTTTGCGACGGCCTACATGATCACGGGCGATGAGCGAGCACTGGAGGCTGCCACCAATGGCACCGAATATATGCAACGTCACTTCCGGCATCAAAATAAGAGCGAAGGCATTTGCTACTGGTACAGCCAGATTGACATTCAGGACGATGGCAGCGTTCGTAAATATATGGGCTCAACAGCCGGTGGAGATGAAGGGGGAAATGCCATCCCCTGCTATGAACAAATCTATGCACTTGCTGGTCCAACCCAGACCTGGCGCCTAACAGGAGGCGAAACAATCCGTCATGACATTGATGACACGATTTCCTTCCTGAACCGTTACTACAAGGACCACGGACCGTACGGCGGCTACTACTCTCACGTGGATCCAGTGACGTTTGACGCAAAAGCAGAATCACTTGGAGTCAACAAGGCAAAGAAAAACTGGAATTCCGTTGGCGATCATGCGCCTGCTTATCTGATCAACCTTTACCTGGCTACGGGTGAAGAAGGTTATGCCAAATTTCTAGAAGATACATTCGACACGATCTGCGAGCACTTCCCGGATTATGGGTACAGCCCATTTATGAACGAGAAGTTCTTTGATGACTGGACACACGACTTGAAGTGGGGAATTCATCAAGCCAGGTGTGTTGTGGGTCACAACCTCAAAGTGGCTTGGAACTTAACTCGGATGCACAGCCTGAACCCGAAAGAGAGCTACAAAACCTTTGCTCACCAAATCGCTGATGCGATTCCCCCTGCAGGTTGCGATAACCAGCGCGGCGGTTGGTACGACATGATGGAAAGAACGCTCAAAGATGGTGAGGAACATTACCGCCGTGTGTGGCATGACCGCAAAGCATGGTGGCAGCAGGAGCAGGGAATTCTTGCTTACTACATCATGGCGGGCGTATACGACGATAAACCTGATTATCTGCGCTTTGCGCGTGAGGGAACAGCCTTCTACAACGGCTGGTTCCTGGATTACGAGTCAGGCGGAATTTACTTCAATGTACTGGCCAACGGGCAACCCTATTCCCTTGGCTCCGAACGAGGCAAAGGTAGCCATTCAATGGCTGGCTACCACTCCTTCGAACTCTGTTTCTTAGCCGCGATCTATTCCAATCTGCTGGTGACGAAGCAAGCAATGGACTTCTACTTCAAACCGGATCCCCAAGGATGGCCTGACAACAAACTGCGCGTCGCACCTGATCTTTTACCAGCCGGAAGTGTAGAACTTGCAGAAGTATGGATCGAAGACAAGCCCTACTACGACTTTGATGCACAATCAATGATCGTCAGCCTGCCCGAATCCGATAAACCACTACGCGTTCGGGTTCGCATACAACCAGCCGGGCTTGGCTTCAGTGCAGATCTGATGAGTTACGAAAACGGGATCGCCCGTTTTGCACTAGATGGAGATCTTAACCGTGGCCAGCTACCACGATTCAAGAAAGCGGTAGAGAGACTAAGTGGTGTTAAGGGATTGGTTCTAGACATGACTAACCTGAACACAATCGATGACATAGGTTGGAATTATCTGTTGTTCACGAAACAACAGCGCGGGGCCGAGTTCACACTACAAATTTCAGGAATGAACGATTTAATAAAACAGGCACTAAAAGATGCCGAACTAGATGAAGAGTTCCAAGTCGTTTAAACCCCTATTCAAATCAACAAAACAAACGGTGCTGAGTCAAACGACTCAGCACTTTTTTTAGCTAAAACCATGACGAATAAGAACACACAAGGTGTTGAAGCTGCACGCGCTGGCGACCTCTTAAAAGCAGAGAATTTATTCAAGCAGGCATACAAGGAGGATCCAACAAATCAGGGGATTTTTCAAAACATAATACGTGTCATGCAAATGACAGGAAATATAGACGGTCTACTGAATTATTATGAACAGATTCAAAAATCAAGCAGCCAAACGATAGACAGACAAATTGGCCAACAGATTGTCGAACTAGCACTTAGAAGCGGTAAAAATCAGATGGCCCAAAAAATACTTGAAAAACAAGTGCAAAAAGGAGACTACAGCGTAGAAATAGTCGTTCCATTAAGCGAAATACTATTCAAAAAAAGGCAACTTGAGCAGGCAAAGAAAATATTAATCAAGGCGATAGAATACAGCGGTAAGGATCCATCACTACTAACAAATTTAGCAGTAACAGAAACAGAACTGGGGAACTACAAGATCGCAGACCAGCTTTACAAGACTGTGACCATGCAAAGACCCAATGAATTTCTCGGATATTACAACTACAGCAAATTCAAGCTAGCAACAGGGAACCCCGAGGAAGCAATGCTGTTAGTTGACAAAGCTGATTGCATCGTGAGTAACACGAAAGAGGCAAAGGAATTGCGGAGACTAATTAATGAATATACGGGCAGCTCGAAATCAATCATCTCACAGATATACAGCAACATCGAGAACAAGCGTTGGGAGGACGCATACAATAAACTCAAGGATAACTCTGAAAAGAAGAATAACAGCAAGTGGATGTCTGCGGCATGCGAATTACCGGAAAAATATCAAGAAAAGCTAGAGATAAAAAATAAATGTGACCCAGAGCAAGTGGTAAAGTGCCTTCAACTAATCCCAGAGAATGACGAAATAATAGCGGAATTGGTGAAAGCAATAAAAGAAGAGTCAACGCTCACCTGGAATCGTGCTGATAAACCCACAACAGGTGGCTATCAAACATACGAACTGTTGAAAAATTCAGAGCACAAGTGCATTAACATTCTCAAATCAAAAATCATTCAAGCAATAAAAACACAAACATATCATCAATACAATGAAATAAGTGGCTGGGGTGTGATCCTCATGGCTGGAGGATACCAAAAAAAACACACACACTCAGAAGCCGAAGTAAGCGGAGTAGTCTATTTGCAAGTCCCTGATACTGAAAACGATCAGGAAGGCTGCCTGCTATTCTCAGGCTACAAAAAAAAATTAGTCAAACCAAAAAAAGGAATGCTAACAATATTTCCAAGCTATCTCCCACACGAGACAACCATTTACGAAGAAAATACGGAAAGAATATGCATTGCATTTAATGCCAAGGGCAAACAATAATGAAACATGCTTGCCCTGTAGACAATAATATCAGAGCTTATTGAACAGCATCAGATTATTAATATCATCCCGAATCTGGTTAAGAGCCCCAAGACCAGTAATCAATTGAGAAACGGAGGAACCTCGCTCACCAGCAAGAGTCATTTTATGATCAGCAACAAAAGTGGCGGTAAACCTCTCCTCCGACGGTTTGATCATATCGATCAAATCAGAACCCTTACCTAATGCTGCCAAAAAGCCGGAATTAGAAAAGACTCTTTCCCTGTCAAGTGCTGTGGCAAAAGCGATTTCAAAACATGCGTGATAGTCCTTGCCTGACTTTTCAACGTGCTCAACGCCTTGCGCATCAGGCCTAGACAAATCAATTTCATCAAAGAGATGGTAACGCAACTTAGAAACTTCCTTCAAAGACGAAAGTGAAGGCATCAATAAACCAGAAATATATTCACGGAAATTCTCAACAGAAGCCTGATCGGATTTGCGAACCATAATGTGATATCGCAACTCAGGAATGGTTCCGTTCGGATAGGGATCTGAAAGATTATCAATCAGAGTAACGGTATTTCCTGGTGAAGTCGTGTAGCCAATAGCCTTGCTAAATATATTATGTTCATCGTCCATTAAAATTGTGGAAGCCTGGAACCAAGTTGCACGATCCTCAACAGATGAGAAGGTCAATTCGGCGACTCCCATGAATTGATCTTCTGTCAACGTGTTTACGGGACAGCCATCAACAACGGGAAAGAGCCCACCCTCGTAAGGCGAAAGATGAAATTGCCAATATTCCATTTGCCCAGGCAAACGAGCGCAAACTGGGCCATGCACATCACGCCAATAATCATCAAACTGAGCCAGAGTAATGCCGTCACGCTTCCAAAGCGGAACATAAAAAACGACTTCAGGGGAACGTGTGGTGGATGGCATACCAAAGAAGTTACTTCTGGAATCTTAGCCACAGCAAACAAGACAAGCAAAGACTTGTTGAAGACAAGACAGATTAATTAAGACTAATTAGAACAGATTGGCAGTGCCAAGGTAGCACTTAGAATGGGCAGGAAAAAGGTGTAAAGAGAAGCTGACAAATGATGCAAGCTGTTGCCGCAAGTAAAGGGCAGAACTAAAATTAGATGAGAATCCAATAGCAAATGCAGTTTTACAGTGTTGATAAAGATGAGTCCCCATCAGCCTTGGGACATTATCTGCAAGGAATTCAACACTTTGGCATCACGACACCAGACCTGAAAAAGTCGCTAACTTTTTACATTGACATACTTGGTGGGCGGCTTGCCGTAGGCGGAGATGGCTTTTATGGGGTTGAGCTGCATAACCTTCTGTTCCAACAGGATGAACTAAAAGCCAAGCAAAATGACATGAGTGCAGAGGACGGTGGAATTCCAGACTTAAGAGACGGCACAAAAGATGCCTTGGATGTTCGATTCGTTCAATTCGGAAATACAACCCTCGAGCTTTTGCATTTCAGGCAAGCAACACAAGATCAATGGGCACCCAATGTTTACAAAGCAATATCTACTAGTGTAGGATTTGCAAACGTTTCCCATCTATCATTCTTCCTGCGATCAGATGTTGATGTGAATGAGTTCGCACTAAAGCTCGAGCAAGAGTCTCACAAGAGAGGCCTGAACGAAGTGAAAGTTCACCGTAAACAGCAGGCAGACCCTGGCAGCAGCAACTCTGAAGATTTTGCAATTGATAAGTTCCCAGATTCCTTTGATGGGTGGTGCTTGATTTATGTAAAAGGGCCCAATGGTGAGCAGCTAGAGTTCAACCAAGTGAGATCTGTCTGCAAAGACAATTTCATGGAAGCACAGCAGCAGTACAATCGCTTGAACGGAACAGAATATCCTTGGCCACAAGGTTAAACTAAGTTAACAGTAGACTGAAAAAGTAGAGTATTTTCTAATAATTGAAACTGCCGCGGGCTGGGACAGTAGCTAATGTTGATTAGATACTGTTTAAACTATGTCGCTCACCGACGCATATATCATTGGTTCATCGAATCATTCGTCATGGAGTCAGGGGTTTGATCCAGAGGCTTATTTAAAGGTATTACCGCAACATGAAAACAAGTTAGTTTACAGAAGCCCTTGGCTTGAGTGGCAGCAAGGCAACAAAAACTACCGAGACGGCATCTATTCGGAGAAAGGACCTGGCGGTAGCTATTACTCAAGTTGGGGACCAGAGTCAGATACTCTGGATATTGAACTAAGGCTTTCAGATCTCAACGAGCTTTCAATCCCTGGACTTGGAGTACTGAAAAGAAGTACTGCAGATAATGGAACATCATATGACGATGGCTTTCAAACATACAATGGAATGATACCGGGCCCTCTGCTCGTCGTCGACCCAGGAGACACATTAAAGATAAGATTGGTCAATGATCTCGAGAATAGAAGCGGTCTGGACCTAGCTGCAGACACTAACTTTCATACCCATGGTTTACATGTTAGTCCAAAAGGTCCTGGTGATAATGTTTTATTTTCACTGTCACCAGGAGAAGCATGGGAAACAGAAATACATATTCCTGACAACCATTTTGTTGGGCCTCAGTGGTATCACCCGCACCTTCATGGGGCAACAAATTTACAAGTATCAAATGGACTAGCTGGAACATTACTGGTCTTGGCTTCAGAAGATGAAGCTGATGATTTGGACAAATTTAGTCCTGTTGATAATTCATTCTATTGGATGGCCGTTCAGACTCAATCTCTACTTCAACAAGAACGACCAGCAAGCGAAACAGACCCTCTAAATCAAGATATAGCTGGAGGTTCATACAGAATAGGTACTCCACCTTTGTATACAGAAGTAGATGGAGTCAAACATTACACCAAATCTGACGCAGGATATATCGGCTATAATTTCAAACCAGATTACTATTTTTCAACGGCGCCTAGTGGAGGTGGTGGGCCAGCTGGTGACTCATTTGGTTACGGTGGTGGCATAGCGGGTACACCAACAGAAAATATCATCCATACCGTTAATGGACAATATAATCCAACAATTGATGTAGAAACTGGTGAATGGAACGTATTTGGTTTCCTGAACCAATCTGTCAACTCACACTTTGTTATTCAGCTAATACGGGAACATGAAGGTGAATTATCACTAGAAGATTTCCAAGTTATTGCTGTTGATGGTGATGCAGCTGGAGTGGTTTCTCAAGCTCTGCAATTCGTCACGGAAACACCGGTCATGGCTCCTGGCAACCGAATGACAATTCAACAAGCATTCACAAAGCCAGGCACATATTATTTTCTGACCAATGGCACTGAAGAGATCCTTGGAGAACTTGCCCCAACAGTAGCAAACACAAATTTGATCAATCAGTTTGGAGTTCCGACGCAATTCGAGGGAATCCATGATGGGCACCTGATCTGGGGATCACAAGTACTTGCCACGGTTGAAGTTAATGGCGACACGTTGGATGCTTTACCACAAGCTCCAGAGCCCATCGAATATTTGATGAAAGAGTCTCAAAAAATTGACGAATGGGTAGCAGAAACCAAAGAAGCTATTGGTCAAGGAACAATTAAGCAAAGAGATTTTGAATGGAATGCGAATTATGGTCGCGTTGCAGCATCTAATCCAGACGATAATGATCCCTCGGAATTTGAGGGTATGTATCTGATCAACAACCGTTGGTTTGGCCACTCGCCTGGAGAACAGACTGTGGTTGTCATGCCAATGCTCGGTACAACAGAAGAGTGGACTGTAGAAAACAGTTCAGTCGGTTATGGCGCAGCTTGGGGAGAATGGCATCCATTTCATATTCACCAAAATGATTTTGTTGTAACAGAGATCAACGGATTTGACGTCGAAGATATACCAACATATCCAGCAAACCAGCTCGTTGATACTGTAACGCTGGCAGGCGCATATGTTCCTGGTACTCCAACTCCCGACAATCCATATGGAACGCCAGCTTATTACAATCCAATGACTGGGAACATAGATGGAGGACTCGTAAATTTTGAGACCAAGTTTTTCATGAAATTCGAAGACTATACAGGTGCCTACGTTAATCACTGCCATATCTTATTCCACGAAGACGCAGGGATGATGCAAGCAGTAAAAATAATATTGAATACTGATTCCAACTACGTAGGATCGGAACAACAAGGATCAAGCCCATCATTTAGAATAGGAAATTCCTTACTTGAAAATTTTTCCATCAAAGCATTCGAAGATGAAATCAAAAAAACAAACATTGCAATTGGAGACATAAGCTACGGAAAATATTTCGAAAAAAGCAAACTACAAGAAACATTCAAAGGCGGCACAAAAGGAGCGACAGACAATATCGCAGATATAGCGATAGTTCCCAACCGAGTTCAAAAAAATAGCAGTGGATTTGAGGTCAAACTTTATGACGGAGACTCGGTCAATCAAGCAGTAACAGGAAACTATAAACTTAAAAAAGATCAAGAAAAAGATTCCCAAAGTGAGCTATCAGGAGATGAGAACCTATTAGCAACAATTAAGGCTTTTAGCAAGAAAAAGTCCAGGTCAGTGAAATCATCGATAGCCATTGGCGATATTGATGGAGATGGACATGGCGACATCATTATTGGAGTGGGCGGAGAAGATTCACACCCTATGATTGAGATCTACAGCGGCCAAAATTATGAGAGAATTGCCAAAATCAAGCCATTTAGAAAATACAATTCCAACACCACAATTAACATCGCATCGGGAGACATCAACTCAGATAATTTTGCCGACATCCTTGTTGGACAGGGGGCTGGAGGGATGGGAATGGTAGAAGTATACGATGGACGATCAATATCATCTGTGATTCATAATGATGAAGGGGACAATATTGATGCTAATAAAACTCAAGGAGTCAATCCCTTTAAGGGCAAGAAGGTAGCTAAAGCCACCGAAGCATATTCAGAGATGTTCCACCCCTATGCCGGATATACCGGAGAGGTTGATGTAGCCACGGGCTACATTCTGCCAAGGCCAACGGCAGCAGAGGATAGTGAGCAAATTGTCCAAACGAGTTATGCAAACTTCACGACACTCGCGGTGGATATGAAATCGAGCGAGGACAACCCTTCGATTAGAAGCTTTTTCTACACAGGTGGAAGTGCGCATGCACATCATGGCGAAGCTGGGCATTCGAGTTCTCGCAGCAGTGAAGGATCACTTCCATCACTTGCTGTATCCTTAAATGTTGAGAAAAAGCTCAGCAGAATAAATAGTACATTTTTTGACCTATCTAACAATCTTGATGATCGAGGCATGAGTGGACTTGTGGCCACTACCAAGAAAGGGAAAGAATACCTTCATTACATTGAGCCAACAACAATAGAACAGGGCGAATACTCAATCATGGATACAGTTTCCATTAACATCACACCAGATCAGAATGAATGGTCGCAAACAACATCTTCAATAGTTGATGAGACAACTGTATAATTATGCAATAAAAAACCCAGCCAACTTTGATGGCTGGGTTCATAAACAAAGGGTCCCTCAGTTCAAACGGTCACGAGTTTGAGAAGCTCTTCTGAAGCAAAGACATCACGCGTAAACGTCAACTGTTCACTCTTGTAGTAGCAACCACCCCGATGACCACGGCGCACCCAACAAACACTACCCTTAGCAATTTGCTCATGGGTTGAATCATCAAGACAAATCCATTCAAAATGGGTGAATTCACCCCAGAATTGCACAATTGGCCAGCACATGGTTACACCAGGTTGGGCAATAATCGCCCACCAATGCTTTTCCCGTTGCTGCTGCTCTGTAATTCCATGGTACGGGCCATCTTGACAGTGATACACAAGATCTGGACGATACTCTTTGGTTAACAGATCACCCCGACCTTGGCGAAGAGCCTCGCAATGAGTCGGCCAAAATTCACGATTTTCAGCTTCAATCTGCTCAAGTGTGTAATCTGGTCCAATTGCAGGCAGCGCAGCTTCCTGCAGATTTCCGATTTCGTCTGAACGCTTGATCAGGCTGGCCTTCATTTCATCGCTGACAAGACCAACACGTGAATAGTCAGCCGTTAGTCCTTCGTAGTAGTTGCGGCGAGTCATGGAAGAATTTTTTAAACAATTTTAATCAGCTTCAATCCAACGGCTGAAGCTAATACTTGAAATATAGCCTTCAAAAAGAAGTCGCGCAGCGAGACCATTAGGGCTGTGGTGCAAGACACAAATAGCAAGACAAGATCACCAAAATCGACACAACAATGAATGCATCTAGTCAGGGGGCAAGCATATGACAACATTTGACAGGGATTCAAAACATATTTCCCCTGAAGTCCTAAAGGACTCAAAAAAATACATTTCACAATCATTGGATGGCTATAGTAATAATTGCCGAAGGGCTATCCTCCCGGCTCTGTACAGTCATTTAGTTTGCAATCATGTTGCTCAATTCACATGGTCCAGCGAAAGGGAGAATTGGGGTCTTCATAGAAGATCACTTCGACATGACAGAATATCGAATTTTTAATCGTCGTTTTCCTGCTGCAGGGTATGAATTAGAATATATAACAAATTTATGGGGGAATCCGACACTTCAATTTGGTTCAAATCCAGACAATGGATGGGTAGAAGAACACATTACGGTAGCTAAAGACGTTTCAGATGTAAATCCGACGGACTACAAAGGTTTCCTGCTTATTGGAGCCTATGCAACTGATCGGTTGAGGTATTCGGTAAAACCCGAGAAAGGCAAGCCAAACGATGCACCTGCCGTAGAACTTCTAAGAAAGATTGATAAATCTCCAGGAGTCAAGATGGGGACTATTTGTCACTCACTTTGGTTGCTTTGTGCCGATCGCACGCTTCTGGAAGGGAAAAAAGTAACTTGCGCGCACAATATTTTGTGTGACGTTGAAAATGCAGGTGCAGAAATTCAATATGGAACCGATGGAACTGTGGGTAGCTGTGTTGATGGTGACCTTATCACCGCAAAACATCCGGCATTTACAGATGAATTAATTGATCTATTCCTCAAAGAAATAGAAATCTGAAGACAAAACCAGGGGCAAGTCAAATTTGCTTGCCCTTCATCCAAAAATAGGTTTTTATCCAATCATTTAAGATCCGTATTTTTCCTTCAACTCGTTAAGACGACCAAATCCACCAGCAGCCTTATTGAATCCACAATAAACACAGGCAAACAAAAGAACTTCTTCTATTTCTTCGAACGTTACTCCCTGCTTCAAAGCCATTGATACATGCGCCTCAAATGGCACACCTGGTCCACTATAAGATTGATTGGCAACATCAAGCAAGATCGCAAACATCGCTTTGGTTCTTTGATCAATCAAAGAATGTCCCCATGCTTCTCCGGCAACACGTACACAAAAGTCGCCGAATTGTGGATTGACTCCGTTCAGCGCTTCTTGTAGTTGAACGTCACCAAGGACAGCATTTTCTTTTAGATCCATAAGAAAACCATGCGACAAATTACTTTAACACTTATGCAGCGTTTGAGCACTAATCCGTCATCATCCGAGGATTTTTTTAAATTCGGTTTCTCAGTAAGCTGAATTATCTGCATGGAGTCAAAAATACGAGAACCATCCAAGCTTTTCAAACGTTGATGAGTAGCCAACAATGCACGCGTGAAAGAGGGGTTTCCTTTCAGTAAACGCACAAGTTATACCATCCATCCATCATCTCTTGTTGTCGATCAGAGGCGATTTTGTTACCCCTGTTTTGAAGCCAACCGTAGTGTATTAATAGATCGTGAAGCGAAGAGGCCACCGCCTCCTCAATGGCTAAAGTTCATAATGATATCAATAAACTTGCCTGAATTCGACTCTCTTCACTAACTTGCAAATCCAAAGAATTTTATGACTGACTCGACCTATCAATGGGAATGGCCGCACACCCTCAAGTGGCCAAAGTTCAACAATATGGGGGATCACGTAGACACACTCAAAAAACTCTTTCTCTGCGGGGAAGCGCTCAACGTCAATAATTTTATTAAATTTTTTACAGATGAATGTTATTACCAATTCGGAAACTTCCCACCGGCGAAGAGCCCTCTGGAAATCAAAGAGGCGTCGCAAGGATTTATTCAATCCTGCGAGGGGTTGCACCACCGCATCCTTAACATCTCCATCCCAGATGATGACACTTTGCTTGTGGAGATGGTTGTGACTTATATATCACATGGCGGGAAAGTCGTCACTCTACCGTGTTTTGATATCGTCAAATTCGAAGGCGACTTAATCAAAGAACTAAAAATATTCATGGACATCAACCCACTCTTCCAAGACTGATTTTAATCAATCAAGGTAAACTTCAACCCTTATCAATCACCTCACCATGTCTAATTCCGATACAGTACGCACTCTTCTGAAGATGTTTGAGTCCTTCAATGTCGAAGGTTTTTTAGAACTACTTACTGAAGATGCTGAATATCGATTCGGCAATTATCCTTCAGCTATCGGCCAAGAGAATATTGCTGCGACGATCAAAGCCAGCCACTTAGATGCGATCTCAGGAATTTCATTTGAAATTAAATCATTATATGAACTTGAAGATACTGTAGTAACTGAATTGATCTGTAACTATACCCTCAAAAAGGGTGGAAATTTACCACTTCCATGTCTGGATATTTTCAAATTCAAAGATGGGAAGGTGTCTGCGATGCTGGTCTTCATGGACGCAACTCCCCTATTCACAGCATAAAGTACTTACCTTTTAGAAAACATTTCACCACACCAACAACTATGGATTCCGCACTGGTTACTTCTGTAAAAGAGGCTTATGCAGCCGTTGAATCAAATGACATTGCAGCCTACGTTGAATTTTTTACTAATGACGCTATTTATAAAGTAGCAAATTTCGACCCTGTCATTGGGCCTGATGGCATACGTGCCTTGGCCGAGCCACTGGTTGAAATGTTTGAGTCTGTCACTCATGACATCACAACAATATGGGAAATCGAAAATACTGTCATTTGCGAAATGAACGTGACATATAATCGCAAAGATGGCAAGTCGGTGACAGTACCTTGCGTAGATGTCATCAACTTCAGCAATGGAAAGGTTAAGGAGTTAACTGCTTATATCGATACATCACCTGCCTTTTCCTGAACAACTGCATCTCCTTACAATGACATCTTTATCACTACAACATGCAGAAAAATTTCTTGCAGGAGCAAGAAATTTAGAAGAATATCTTGGTTTTTTTGCAGACGATTGCACTTACAAAGTTGGGAACAATCCAACCATCGCTGGGAAAGAAGCTCTCGAACAGAGCTACAGCAGATTCAAAAATATGGTTGACCGAGTTGAGCATGAAATCTTGTCGTCCTACGAAAGCAAAGGCAACATAGTTGTGGAGCTAAATGCTACATATCACAAAAAAGATGGGAGCGCTATCAAGATAACTTGCCTGGATTTATTCATAATAAATGACCAAAAAATAAAGTCTCTTCAGGTATTTGCTGACCTGAGTCCGCTGTTTAAATAAGTTGCAAAATTTAGATCATTAATCCATCATTTTCAATGAATTCATGATTTCATTATTCCGTCAACTTTTCAAGCAAATTTCCGTATTTGTGCTCTCACTTGCGGTGTTTTGTTTCTCAGTTCCACTCAATGTACAAGCAGCAACAACAACAGTTGTGCAAGGCGATAAAATGAATATGGGGAAAGGAGAGGTTTGGACATGGGCAGAGGTTGAAAAGGGAACCGGCACACCAAATCGGATTGGAATTACATTAACCAAAGCGGCTCTAGATGGACTACCTGCAGATAACGAAAAGCCAGAGGAAGGCACACTCAAGCTAAAGCTCATCGACGGCAGCCCATGGCACAATTTTGAATACGAGATGCTTTTTCCTAAAGAAGCTGACCGTACTGCCTACAACCATATGGGATTGAATTGGAATCCGGAAGGACATGGTCCTCTTAAAGATGTTTTCTTTGAACCTCATTTTGATGTTCATTTCTATATGGCAACCACAGAATATCGTCATGCAATCACAAATGACAGCATGGTAGATCCCGAGACTGAAGATCTTCTCGTTCAAAACATTGAGCCGCCTAGAGATTTTCTTCCTGAAGGTTTTTACAGAGCGCCCAACACATCGGAACCAAGGATGGGCACTCACTACGCTGATATGAGTTCCGATCAGTTAAAACCCCATAACTTTTCCAACATATTTTTATTTGGTGGACATAATGGCAATGTTGTATTCTGGGAGCCAATGCTTACGAGAAAATATCTTCTTTCAAAGCCGAACTTTTCTGCAAAAATACCTCAGCCGAAGGCTTACCCCGTAAGCGGTTATTATCCACTGTCGTACAGCGTAAAGTACGACAAACGGCGTGATCTTATTAATGTGTCCTTAGACGAGCTTACATTAAGAGCAGCTTCATATCCAGGCAACGTTTATGGAGTTGATTCTTGTTTAGACTCAAAAATGGTTGATATTATCTTCACTCATAAAGAAGCCAAGCCAAATGATCTGCAAATCCCCTCAAAGTGCCAACCCCTTGTACCCATGATCAAGAAAGAACTGAGTTCTTGATGTAAATTTAAAAGCGCTTTATAGTCACATTTAGATTTATCATTTTCCCGCCTCAGGCTCTGTCAATGTGCTGCGAAAGTAAGCATTGAAGAGCTTGGGGTTTTTCCCTTTGTCTCGAACAAACTTAACGCTTGCCGTGAGGAACCCGTAACAAATTCTCATGTACGGTGCAAAATGCGGGATTATCTCTAAAATAAACCAATTCGAATTTAAAAATGCGTAAATTTTTTATAGGCTCTCTTTTGCTTGGCGCGATTTCGACAACGTTTATTGCCAAAGCTAATGGGCAAAATATAACCGCGGCAGATCTAAGGTCAGCTGATATAGATTCTTACACTGAATTGGGAATTGATGGACGCGATCAAATTTCATCAATTGATCAGTTCGGGGATATTCGTCCTACCGATTGGGCCTATCAAGCAATTAAAAATCTTGCGGAAACTTACGGCTGCGTCGCAGGATATCCAGACCAATCACTTCGAGGTGATCAATCAATCAGTCGCTATGAAGCAGCTGCTTTATTGAACAGCTGCTTGGATTCGATCACTGAAAGAACTGATGAAATAAAAAAGCTTATTTATATTTTTGAGTCAGAGCTGGCCATAATCAAAGGCAGAATTGATGGATTGGAGGCAAGGATTGGTGAACTTGACGCCATGAAATTCTCCCCATTCTCCAAGCTTAAGGGTGAAGCTAGCTTCATGATGGGAGCCGTTAATTACGGTGGTGATGTTAATGACAATATTGCTGGTGAATTATATTCACCTAGGCAAGACGCGTTTCACATGATCCATAGCTTGAGGCTTGGATTCAAGGCAAGCTTTACCGGCAAGGATTACTTCCTAGCCCAGATACGAACAGGTAATGCATCCTCGTCTGCGTTTAATACATTTAATCCTGCAACTCCCTTCTATAAATCGACTGTGCCGTTAGCGGCTCTTGACCGTGCTTTCACTCCCAGCAGTGGTGACAATGGCTTTGATTTAGAACGAATGTATTACAAGTTTCCCTTAGGTCAAAATTTAACAGTAACAATATCTCCAAAAATCATGAATATGGGTTTGTGGGCAAGTTATCCAACTGCTTATGGGGTTCGGGGTGACTATATTCTTGATTATTTCAGCAGCTTTGGCACACCTGGCGTTTATAACAAGGCCGTAGGTGCTGGAGGTGCCGTCACTTGGAGAAGTAAAGCAGGAAATCCATTCATGACGTCTCATTGGCTTGCCACTGTTAATTATCTAGCGATTTCGGGAAACGTTGCAGGAGGATCGGGAGGTTTTATGACAGATGAATCCCGTGGATCGATCGCAGCTCAGTTTGGGTACCAATCACCCCTTTACGGACTGGTTCTTGGCTACAGGTACGGTCAAAATGGTACAGATTTCCTTCAGGGAACTAAAACGATTACTCGACACCAATCATGGTTGGAGTACGGCACATCTTCCGACTCTCACAGTTTTGCAGTCAACGGTTGGTTAAGACCAATGGAAACGGGCTGGATTCCATCACTCAGTGTGGGATGGGGAATTAATACCCTCAACAATGATGACGTAACTGATCCCACTTATAGTGAATACGACCGTGGAGTCCGCAAAGTAAGCGAATCACAAAGCTGGATGGTCGGCTTGCAGTGGGATGACATTAGTGGAATCATGGATTCACTTTCTTTTGCAATCGGTCAACCTACATTCGCGACTGCTTTGGCTGACGGTTCGACGCCGAATGATGGTAATTACATTATGGAGCTTTGGTATCGCTATCCATATTCCAATAACATTTCAATCATGCCAGGTCTGTTCTATCTGAGCAGGCCAAATGGACAACTAACTCAGGGAAATTTTGACACCTTTGGCGGAGTTGTTCAAGTTAATTTGACATTTTGACGCTTAAATCTATGAATTAAAGCCAATTCAAAACCTAACCTCCAACCTTCTCCTTATTTCCATCACCGATGTCTGATTTCACCCCAGTCCACGTTCCCCTCAATGGCGATGACTTCATCGTTTATGGTCCGACAGTAAAGCTTAACCAGCGGGCTGGATTTGAAGCCTCGAAAGGCAAGGTTCGTTCATTCATGGTGTTTGATGGAGATCTTGATACTCCGTTGGACATTGGCATGGAGTTCAACGAAGCAGCCCTCAAGAATTTGCCTGGGAGCTTGGAGAATCGTCAAGACAGAGGTGACTATCTTGCCGGTGAATTTGAAGTTGAACTGGCGTATCCAGAAAACAGCACTGTTTTCAACTTACTGACGTGGACATGGGTGGCTGGTCCGAATGGAAGCCAGACTGACGGCCATGGTCCTGACGGAGTTTATGATGTTGATCATTTTGATTTTCATTTTTACTTAAACACGCAAGAAGTTAGAGACACAATAAACGTCTTCTATTCTCCAGATGAGTATGCAAAGGCCCAGATAGCCCCACCCGTTGAATTTTGGCCCAAGGATTACAAGCGTCCGGTTGATGCTTTCATGAATGGCATTGGAGTCGCACCTGGCGATGGAAGTCACTGGAATAATGTCACCTATCCCGAATTCCTTCAGGTTGACAACGATGAGATATATCAATTCTTTGAATCCAGCGGTGTTCCCTTTGGACCTGATCAAAGAACAGTTCAATATGGAGCCTATGACGGACATATGACTCTACTGGAGCCAATGGTGACTCCAGAATATTTGGTTTCAAAGAAAAAGTCTTCAGACCCCATTCAACAACCCGATAAGTATTTCAAATCAGGATACTTTCCAAACAGCTACGAAATAGATCACGTCAAAGGCGATAAATTTCCGCATAAGGTATATCTAAGCGACCTTGAATATCATGAGGCTTCTACACCACCGGAAAGACAGAACGAACCTCCGACAGCAATTACAATCGACAATCGCAAAATTTATAATAACGTCGATTATCTCAACCTAGTTGGTGTTCTCGAAACTGAAGATGCTCATGGTCCATACCGGAGAAAAGACGATCATGTTTATGCACTTCCGTTTGGTATTCCACCAGTACTTGTTGACGATGCCGAGGGACGATTCATTGTAAATGGCAACCAAATTCTTGTTAATTACGATCCAGAGCTTGAGTCTGGTGAATATAAGATCAAAGTAAGAAGCGTTGATTCAGGTGGTTTAAGTGTCGTGGAAGAAATCAATATTGAAGTTCAAGATCTTGGCGGCCCTTCCCAGCCCACTCCATCGAAACAGCAACGGAAGTTACTGGATGGATCAGATACTTGGAATATTTATCGCCTATCCAATCCAAACAAGAAGATTAAACTTAAAAACAGTGATCTGCCCGGCATTGTGTCAAGCATGGCAGGACCAACATCGTTTGATCTCAGCAATGCACTGTTAGACGATGCAAATCTCAAGAACAGCGTTCTCGAAAATGTAAATCTTCGCAAGTCACATCTTCGTAATGCCAATTTACGCGATGCGTTTGCTTTTGCTGTGAACCTCTCGAAGACTGATCTGCGTAATGCTGATTTGCGCGGAGCAGACTTGAGTGCAGCCAACCTTAAAGGTGCTGATCTCAGGGGTGCTGATCTCAGGGGTGCCTTTTTGACAGCTGGTGCAGATTTAACCAATGCAAATTTTGAGGGGGCAAATCTCAATGGTGCTAATTTAATTACAGCCAATCTAACTGGCGCAAATTTCACTGATGCGACCATGAAGAATGCATCTTTGCGGTTTACTACCGTTGAAGATGCTGTATTCGACAATGTCAATATGTCTAGCGTCAACGCGTTTGGGGTTGACTTTGACACAGCTGACAGCATCGACGATGCCATTCTTCCCGAAGAAAGTTCATACACAGACGTTCAGGGTGCCTTGTTTGCTGGTGCAGACACATGGAATGAACTTCGTCGCGAAGTCTTTGAAGGTCCTCTCGATCTCAGTGGAATGGACTTTCCACCGATTGGTTTTGATCTTCAGGGATATGACCTGACAAACGTCATCCTTGATGATTCCTACATGGAATTTGTAGATCTTACGGGGGTTGACCTGCGTGGATCGAGCCTACGCGGAGCAAGACTATTTGGGGCAACGCTATCTGAAGCGAATTTTGAAGATGCTGATCTAACAGGTGCTTTTTTACCTGGTTCAATTCATGTTGGAACTAACTATAAAGATGCAATACTGGATAATACAGTATTCTCTGGAGCCGAAGTAAACGGCACTGATTTTACCAATTCAAGTTTTAAAAATGCAGACATTCGATTTGTCAACCAAGGTATTGCCAGAGAGATTGCTGCTGGAGATTTTGAACCAGCAGACTTTACTGGTTCAGATTTGAGCGATTCTAGATTCAGGGCCTCTGTATTTAGAGATTCTATTTTTACTGGTGTTGACTTTTCTGAACTTGGTGATGTTACTGCAACTGATTTCTCCGGAATCGTGATGTAGCCCTGATTTCAATAAACTTAAACGGCATATCAAATCAAATTCAAGACCCCCTTTGCAACTCTGCAGAGGGGGTCTAATACTGCTTATTGGTTAATTTAAATCAGATCAAACTAAACCAGGCGAGTCATCTCCAAAGGAATCATGCCGTTGTAATCCAAATCTCCAACAACTTTCAATAGCGTATCCTTAACATCAATTCCATTTATCAGAGATGAATTATTTGCCAGCAAACGAGCTTTGGTTTGTTTCTTATTGATTTTAAAAATCAAATCTGCATCAGACTTTAGCAATGATTTAAACTCTTTCTTTGATCGCGATACGCCGAGACGTATTCCCTTCAGCCTTATTGTTGCCGAACCTAGAATGATCCTATCACCCTCGCGGAAACTTATATCTTCAACCTTGTCTGAAAGCCTCTCACTCTCTGCAAATAGATCCAAATCAAGCACAAACAAATCTTCTCCAGATTTTCCTTGAGCATTTTGACGTTTTCCAGAAAATGTGATGACGTCTGCATCAGTGGTCCCGATGAGTGCAGCAGAGTCCTTCGACGAAGAGACAGCGTCGTCAGTCAATGACATCTTTGACTTTTTTAATTTAAATAATTCAATCTGATTATCAACACCATTGTCGTTATTCACCGGATGGTCATGGACACCAGAATTGTTCAATCCAGCATTGATCCATCCATTTCCCTGACCGATCGACGACCATGAGCCCGAGCTCGGTACCCCTGTTATATGGAAGAGTGGACCGCGATTATGGTCTTGAAAATCTCCACTCTGAATGGTCGGCCTCATTGGTCAGGGCAGAAAAAGTTTCGACCAAACTTAAGACCAAAAGCAAAGGTTGACAGTAAGATTACGAAGGTTGCCTCTAGATGAGAAACAACTCAATCAAGCACTTGATCACCATTGAGCCCAATGGGCTCCGGACTGGTTTTCCAGCAGTTTCACGTCTCGAACTGGATACCAACCGAATGCATCCTCACATCTTCCGGATCACCCAGTTGCCCTTGAAGAGCCTGCGACTCATGTTCGGCGAGTTCCTCCAACCGTTGTGTGATCACCTTTCGCGGCCAGCGGGAATCGGCTAACGACCAATAAATACCGAAGTGGCGTGCTTCGCTTCGGAGCAAGTCTGCGTACAGCTCTCGCAGGTCTGCATCTGGGCTGTGCTCAGCCAGCAAAGCCATCCGTTCGTGAGAACGAGCCTCAATCAATCCAGCCACAAGAAAAGAGTCGAGCATTCGTGAGGGCTCTTCTTTTCTCACCTGTTTCGAGAGTGCCGCACCATATCCAGAGGATTGAAGGGGTTCGAGATAGCGACCCTTTTGCTTTAAGAGGGCCAAAACCTGTTCAAAATGCTCAAGTTCTTCGCGTGCCAGAGGACTGAGCACCTCTCCCAGACCCGGCTCGCAGAGATAACGAAACATCAGCTGCGTGGCAAAACCGGCTGCTTTGCGCTCGCAATGGGCATGGTCGATCAG
>Ga0163111_10000715_pt1 | contig 19851 bp, 10 predicted proteins | sample CRUFie1St18metaG_FD_109645 | JGI IMG/M metagenome (GOLD analysis project Ga0163111, IMG submission 109645) | Marine microbial communities from the Costa Rica Dome - CRUD Field 142mm St18 metaG | ecosystem: Environmental > Aquatic > Marine > Oceanic > Photic zone | place: Costa Rica: the Eastern... | reverse complement strand
GCCTCTTCTTCTTCCGTCTTGGTTAAAAGTTGCTCAATCTTGGTTGATTTACTACTTTCTTTGGAGGCCTCTTTTTTGGCAGCAGAAGACGGCATTGATCCTTTGTCCACGTTTTTAGCGCCCGCTACTTCTCGTTTTCTCTTCTCTAAAATCGGTTGTTTCGGGACAACTGGTACTTTATCGACCGGGATGGTTGGATCGAGCACTCGTGCAAACGCTTTGACTCGTCCTGGAGCGACTGACTTTGGTTTTGCAGTTGCTGTGGTCATTGTTGTCGTCTTTTTCGGTGAAGCCTTCGAAATCGGGCTGGTCTTTGCCACTGCTCTTGGTAGTCCCGGCGGTTTCTTCGGTGTAGACGCTTTCTCTGTTGGCACTACTGCCGCACCATCCGCCTTTTCAACGTCCTCGTTGTGTCCCCAATAACTGTTTCTTGCAGTTAGCACGTGCTTCAAAATTAACTCTCTCTCCAATTTGCCCTTTCTTTTTTGCGATATGTACACCGGGCTCATCGATGCCGCCGCCTCTATGGGAGACGATTCTGCCGCCGCTTTCTTCAACTTCTTCTCGACAGTCGCGTACCCGTAACTGAAAAATGCCACCGGTTCTTCTCCATTCTTCTTCTCGTACCTTTTATGCCATTTGACGAATTTTTTCTTCTTCTCCAGCCATCCGTCCTTTCTCTCCTTCAGAGTTCGAGGCGTCGATTCCTCCTTTTTCTTCTTCTTCTTCTTCTTTTCTTCATCATCATCATCATCATCATCATCATCATCTTCTTTCGCGATCAAATCATCCAACGCTCTCTCGCATTCTTTCATCGTGAACGGATGTTCGTCCATCTTCGTCGCCATTCGCATCGCGTCCGAGTTTGTCTTGTGAATCTCCTCCACCAACGTCTTCGTGCTCAATTCTGGTCGAGGTGGGAATTCTTTGTTCATCTTCATCTGACCGGCTAACAGCAAACGAGTCACGTAGGACTTTATGATTCGTTTCCGCCGCGTGTGTAACGATTCTTCCATCATCTCTGCCTCCCACCCTAAACCTCTGTGGTGTGTCGAATGCGACGCTCCTTCTCGCCTTTAAAAATACTTCTTCTTCTTCTTCTCGTTCAAATTTTTGTGTTTCCCCAGAAGAGAGAGAGAGAGAGAGTTAATTTGTGTCTCGCGTTCTTCTTCTTTTGGAGGAATTTTTATGTGCTTTTGATTTTTTGATTTTTTGATTTTTTCTCGTTTTTTTTTTAAAATTCTTCTTCCGTCTTCGCCCCCACTCCCCCCAAAAGTAAATAAACATCATCATCATCCCATAGAACACAAAAGCGGCCGACGAAAAGGATGCCGCCGCCGCCGCCGCCGCCGCCACTGAATCCTCCTCCTCGTCCGCGAGGATGACGAGGATGCTTCGAACAACAACGAGAGGCGCAACGCCGACGCCGACCACCGCGGCGACCTTTTCGACGAGGAAGAAAAAATGGCGCGACGGATGGCTCTCTCTGTGCGTGCTCCTGTGTCTCGTCGCATTCACGTTTGCGGTGAAAAGCGGTTCGAACGACGACGCGTCCGAGGCGTCGAGCGGGTACGTTGTTGGTGTCGGGGAAGAAGACGCGGGCGGAGGAATGAGAACGCGGGCGGAGGATGAAAAAGAAGCGAGATTTTCGCACTGGGAAGGAGGAAGAACGAAGAGGAGGAACGGGAGTACTTTGAGAAGAGAGAAACCGTGTGGGAATGCCCCAAAGGAATTTTTGCCAGACGATTTGGCGTTGTTTTCCGGAGTTGAGCACGAGAGGGACGAAGAAGAAAAACGAGAGGTTAACATAATCAACGACGACGAGGACGAGGACGATGAGGCGGTAACACAACGCACCATCTATCGCAGAAAAAGAAGGCAATTGTTAATCTCGAGAGCGCGAGCGTTTGCGAATAGAAATGGGTTGACCATGCCGACAGGGTGTGATGAAAAGGCGGGTTTCGTCAAGCATGAAAACTTTGGCGAAGGCGCGAAGCCTAGCGTGACGTTTAAAAACGAAGGGGAGAAGATGTTGAAAAAATGCGTGGAAACGACGAAACGCGGAGAGGATTGTGTGAATATAAAGGCAGTTGAAGCGGCAAAAGATATCGCGAAAACGGCTGGGTTTGTGACAACGACGACGAATGGTGATGGTAGAAAGTACCTATACGAGACGTGCGCTTTAGTAGGCAACGGTGGATCTGTTTTGAGGAAGAAGTTTGGCACTTATATTAATAATCACGACGCAGTCGTTCGATTTAACATGGCACCAATCGTCGGGTTTGAGCAACACGTAGGGAATCGGACGGATGTTTGGGTAAATGGACACGAAGCGAGCAAAAGGCTTTGCTGTATAGGATCTGCAAAGATGGGCGCCCAAGCGAAAGATCACGTCATGTGGTTCCCAGCGAAACAATCTGTGATAAAATCTGCCTGCGAAAAGCGAAGAATAAAGACGAAGGCATTGAACGATAGAGAAATTCCGGGGTATGTTGCCAAAATGAATAAAATGAGGTACGAAAGCAGACGTTTGGGATTAGGTAAAAATTACGACAACTGGTTGCAACTAACAACCGGGGCACACGGTATATTCTATTTCCTCTCTAAATGTAGGAGAGTATCCGTGTATGGCTTCAGCGTATGGAAAGAGAGAAACGCAATGGGGGAGAATTTAGATCAATATGGAGGTAGAAAGTCAAAGGTGCACAGTGGGAATATTTTTCACGATTGGTCGATGGAAACAAATGCATGGAAAATTTTGCACGTAGCGAACGTACTTGATGTGTGCACGTGATTTTTCCAACCAGTAAAGCACATGATAGCATCGCTAGTATTTAATTATATTACATTTTGTTAGAGTAGAGCAATTTATTAGATCTGTTGGATATCTTTCAGTAATTTCGAAGCTTCTGGTGACGAGGCGTACGTCGCTCCATCGATGTCACGTTTCCGAGCTAAAGTCTTCAGAGAAGAAAAGCACGTCTCGTGCGTCTCTGTATTTTCGTGAAACTCTCTATTCAACTCTTGCTTAATGGCATCGCATTGCTCTTCGAAGTGCTTTAGTGTTTCCTTAGTGAAAGTCGGAACATTCGCAAAAATATACTCTTGAAAGTTGGACAGCGAGCTTTCGATGCAGCTTCGAACAATTCGCGCCGTCGAAAACTTATTTTTGCACTCGAAGATATCGAAAGCGTTTTCATTGAGCACAACTCCTGCGTCGTCAATCGATGGCTCCGACGTTGAAGAATTCAACATCTGCACAAGCGTTGTCGACGCTTCGATATTTTTCACGTCTTGTTTAATCTTTTCCAAAGCATCGACGAACAACTCCGTTATAGAAGTGTTTTCGTACTGGATCAACAACGCATCTAATTTTGACGTCGAAAGCAACAAGAACTCTCGAAAACATTCTCGAAAACAAGACATCGCCATTGCACGAAGTAATCTTTCGTCGTATGCCGCACTTCGCTTACCTTTCTCACTCGCAACGTGAGACGGAAAATTTTTTGCGATTCCGTTTTCAAGAGTGTAGCTTTCGTTAGCAATTTTGAAGAGCAAGACAGATGCAATGAGCGAAGAGGCCGTCGAAGAACCTCCAGTCTTGTTGCTTTCTTTATGCAGTAAGTATGGACTGTTTGGTAATCCTTGCGACGGGGATAAATACGGAATGCAAGAGGAATCCGCTCGACAACTTCCCAATCCAACCAGTCGTGCGCACAGAGCGTGGTGACTCGTCGCGAACAAGGCGCGCGAAAATCTACCAAACTCATCTCTCCAACTTTGTAACAAAAGAGGACGCTCTTCAGAGAACGATTTGATATCAGTGATAATATCGTTGGCTGTAGATTCGTGCGTATTCAAGAAATCCTCAACGGCATCGGCGACGATAGTTGGCGATGCCGCAGCGACGGAGGTATTGTTCTCCAAGGACAACAAGTGTTCAATTTGCGAAATCTTCTCCGATAAGATGGATTCTCTTCGTAAATGCGCGTCTTCGATGCGTTTTCGGATAGTTCTTTCTACAATTTCTGTCACACGATCGCCAAGAGCGCACTCTGGCAGCAACTTATGCGCGGATGCCAAATCAGCAGCCATGTTACCCAACGCTGCACATAAGTGTCGAACCGAGGATAAATTCTTGGTGGTTGTTCCCTCCTCATGTGGCGCATCCGCATTGATAAAAATAAGTTTCAAGAGCTCAAAATATCTGCGGAAGACAACTTTTGCAAAGTCAATCAAAGGATGACGACCATCCTGGGGGAAAACCTCTAAATACGACGCCGCAAACTTTTGGAACTCGTTCAAAAACAGTTCGTTTACTTTCCCGAGCTTTGGTTTGAATAACGAATCCACCGTCGTGGACGATTCCGCTCCTCCTAAATCGCTACGACTGCTACTTTTCGTGATATTAGATTCTAAATCCGTTAAAACTTTCTCCAATTTATCTTTCTCTGCGTACAAGAATTCCTCGTGTACTTCGTCACGTGGAACGCCTAAAAACTTCAAGCACTCTGCGCATGATTGAGAGGAGAGCTTGTTCACAAGATTTTCGAGTGAATTGGCATCATCTTTACTTCCCCCCTCGCCGCCAATCGTTTGCGACGAACCAGCACCGTGGTAACTCGATCGAACGCGTTTTTTCAACAAAGTTGCAATCGCATCCGAGATTTTTACCGTTTCGATCTTCGCTTCCGAGAAAAGTCTTCCGCTCTTGTGTTGTTCCTGAGATTCACCACCGTCCAAAGGAGAAGAAAACTTCTCGAGCATCGGTTTTGTCTTTGCTATAATTCTCACTGCTTTCTCCACTCGAACGCTTTCCGAAGAATTAGCCGATGAAGCAACTCCAAATAAAACGTTTCGAATCGTCTCCGGCGCCTTTAATGCTTCTTGTAAATTGAACAACACGTTTTGCACTTCCCTCGCCCTTTCGCTTTCAAACCGTTTCGCGTCTAACGTTTCGTTCAACTTCCTCGCCGCCTCTGCCACCTCCTTCGTTGCCTTCTCTACCTTCTCACTCTCCTTTTTTGTCAACTGCTCAATCTCCGGTCGCGCGTTTTCGATAAAGTCCGCCGCATTGATAAACTTTGAATAGTTTTCGTAAACCGAGTGTGTTCCATGTGATTCCAAACGTTTGATCTCTCTGGAAACATTTACGTATTCGTTCTGTAACTCTCCAATCGTTTTCGTCTTGAGCATTTCTATGGTGTTTTTGTTCGTAGTAATTTTGCTGTTGTCGCTTTGTTGTTGTTGTTGCGATGTAGAAGCAGACGCGGCGGTTCTATTTTCCTCCTTTTTCGTGGGTCCAATTCCGTGCGTTTCGTTCTTGTTGACATTAGTTGTAAACGTCGTCGACTTCGTTGTCGATACTTCCGTTGATCCGCCTCTGTTACTCGCTGCATCACTCTCGTTCGATTCTTCTTGTTGTTGTTGATTATGGTAATACGATTTCAATAAGTCTTGCACTCTTTTCTCCTTCTCTTTCTGTTGTTTCTCTTGCAAAGAAGTGGACGACATGATTTCGATTCTCCACGCGTTTATGTCTCTTTCTTCTTCTTGTTTTGATTCCAGGTGATGATGATGATGATGATAACGACGACGACGACGACGACGATGCAGTTCTCAACCTCTGACTTCTTCTTTCGCGTCGTTCGAGTCTCTCCGACTACGAGAAAGGCAACAAGAAGCGCGAGAAGGTGATGTTATTACGTGATGAAGCGAAGAAAAGTGTGGGTCAAAAGTAATTTTCGAGAGACGATTATTTGTCCACATAAAGAAATTTTCTTTTTCCTTCACGTAAGAAACGAGAGCGAGCGAGCGAGCGAGCGAGCGAGACAGCTCGTGTACCACCGAACAATCGCACGCGAACACGAAGGGAGCGAGAGCGAAAGAGAAAGCAACTTTTGGCTTTGAGTTTTATATATTGATTTGATTAATGTCGAACGGACTTGCCGACTTTAACAACAACAACAACAACAACGAAGATAAGATAAGTAATATTCCGACGACGCCTACTCCGACGACGACAACACCAGTCGCATCGTCTCCACTTCCCTCTACCACTACTTCTTCTGCGGGACAACAAAATCAACAACAAAATAGTCAATCAGATAATTCATTATCAGCATCAAATAATTTAGATTTCATGTCGGACTGGAAGTCTTTCGCAGCAAAAGCGACGAGTTCATTCAACGAAGCCTCCGCGTCGATATCGGAAACTTTGCGAGAATCAGGCGTGAACGATGTGGTCGCGTCGACGACCACAAACGTTAAATTTTATGCCAACTCGGCGTACGACATGAGTGCAAACGCGGCATCCAACGCCGCCGAGTATACAACCAAGGCGGCGAAGGATACCATGTCGGCTTTACAAAGTCTAGATCGAGAGCGCATCTCGTGGAGCATGGCGTTTACTTTCGTCAGCGGGTTGAGTTTAACGCTCGCGTTTACGGTTGGTGTAGCCACAATCGCGCTGTTTCCAGCTAAATTCGCTCTGTGTTTCTCTTTGTTTTCCATTTCAAACATTTGCGCCGTCGGCGCGTTGCGAGGCGCAAGTGAACAAATCAAACACATGTTGGATCCGGAACGATTATACGTCTCCTGCGGTTTCGTTGGGACGATCTTATTCACCCTGTGGGCCGCGTTGATTAAACATTCGTACTTTCTCACCGTGATTGCGTCCATAGCGCAAGCGTTGGCGTTGTTGTATTATCAGTTGAGTTTCTTCCCGATGGGCGGCGAAGGTTTTCGAGTCGTTTGTAAGGTGGCATATTCGACCGTCGTGAAACCAACATTTCTGTTGGGTATTCGTTTAATAGGAATGATTTTACCGATTGGTGGTGGTAGCGGGGGACACGCGAGAAGAAGGAGTTCCACCTTACTCCCGACTTAGATTAAGAGGAAGAGATTTATACATAGCGCGCACCTGGTACCCCGTACCATGGTACCGTGGGTACCTGGTACATGTTTTTTAAAAACAAAGGATATTTCATGTATGATGTACCGGTACGGTACCACACGGTAGACACACGATATCTAATCGCAACAAAAATCGTGACTAAGATAACACGTTCTCTCTCCGCGAGACGATCACATATATACACATAGGGCTAGATATAACTCTTATTATACAATCCAAATGCACTCTTTTTCACTGTTCGCGACGACTTCTCCTTCTCAAAGCGCGTTTATCATCGCGGATACTACCGGTAGACGTCGTTGTCATAAGCGCAGAAGAAGAATACCAACACCAAATGCATCGTCATCGACAATCAATAAACGAAAGGGCAAACCAATACAGCCGGGCCAGTCGTACCCTGCCAAAGAGCACTGTTCCAACTGCGGTTTGTGCGATTCATCTCTTATATCGTACGTGAAAGACGCGTGCGCGTTTCTCGGTCCGGGCATGTCCAGAATAGAAAAGTTGGAGGAAAAAGTACACGGAAAGAAAAGAAATACAGAAACGGACGAATTACGGTTGGGGGTTTTGTTACATTCGGATACCAAAGATAACACGAATAACAGCTCTCAATCGGTTTTTTACGCAAAAAAGAAACAACCAGTGGAGAAAGCGCAGTGGACTGGAATCGTTACGTCGGTTGCGTTGGAAATGTTGAGGACGAAGACGGTTGATTGCGTCGTCGCGGTAGGGTCCGGGGAAGCAGATGCGAGGAACCCGGAACCGAAGTTGTGCTTTACCGAGGAAGATATTTTAGCGTGTAGAGGAGTGAAACCATCATTATCACCAAACTTGAAAGTTTTCGCGGAAATCGAAACCAATCCGGAGATTAAAAATGTTCTATACATCGGCGTCGGGTGTTCTGTCGTCGCTCTGAGAGAAGTCGAGCAATATTTAGGATTGGATAATTTATACGTGTTAGGAACGAATTGTGCGGATAACGGAAGAACGGACGGGTTTTATAAGTTTGTAAACAACGCGACAGACAAACCGGACGAGGTATTGCACTACGAATTCATGCCGGATTACAAAGTGCACTTGAAGATGCGAGACGGAAGTTACGAGAAGATTCCGTATTTTTCGTTACCGGCAAAGGAATTATCTTCAGGCGTCATCGCTGAAAGTTGTAAATCATGCTTTGATTACGTCAACGGTCTCGCCGATTTGGTCGTCGGGTATATGGGCGTCGATTATGACGAATCCATCCCAATGAATTTGCACCCGCAATACGTCACGATACGAAACGAACGAGGACAAAAAATGATTGATATGATCAAGAATGATTTGCAAATAACGCCGTCTACCACGAGAGGCGACCGTAAACCGTTCGTTTTACAAACCGTCATCTCCGACGACGAAGCATATTTAGGCAGGGGCCCAGAACAAGGTGCCCCTCGATTCGTGGGAAATATCATCGCGTGGTTGTTGAACAAAGTCGGTCCAAAAGGGAAAGAGTTTGGCATGTACAGTTTAGATTATCACACCATTCGAAACTATTTATACGTGAATAGAATTTATGGCAAGGAGAGAGCAAAAGAGCACATTCCGAGTTACGCCATGAAAGTTGTAGAGGATTACGAAGGGAAAAATCGAGAGGTTTCCAAACGTTTGCAGTTGTAATTTTATTTATATTTGCGTGCAGTTGGTTAGTTAGTATATTACAAATGTCAGTTTGATCGTTACTTTTCTTGTTGCTCCTTCATGCGCTTTCCTTCATATGCGCCATCGCTTTCTCGAAAAGCTTCCGGTTATAGTCCAAGTTTGGGTTCTTTGTTTTCATTGCTGCTGCCATTTTCGCTTTTTCTTCCTTCTCCGTTTTGCTTTTCAAGGCCTTCTCAAACAATTCCGCATCGTATGCAAATGCCGCCGATTTTGTCGCCTTTGCCGGATTCTCCTCGATTACCTTCTTCGCCAACTCAGCCTCTTGCTTATTTTCCATATCCTTTTGCTTCTCTATTGCCTTCTCTGCGTCCAAAATCCCATAACTGGACATTATATCTTTCTGATAAGTGACTAAATCTTCCACAGTTTTCATCGAATTCACCTTCTTCTTGATTCGTTTCAACAAAAGCTTGCCGTAGTCGATTTTCTTCTCCTCTTCGGTTTCGTCGTGTTCGTAATCCTCAAAATCCATCAAAGGATCGTTCTTATCATACTGCCATTGCCTGTCGCTAATCCACAAATCGTCATCGTCGTCTTTCACTGGGTCGTCAAACCATTCTATTCTCTTCGTCAGTTTCTTCTCTTCTTTCTGTCTCTCTTTTCTCATCTTCGTTTCGAATTCTTCCTTCTCTTTCTGTCGTCTCTCGAACTCGTCCATTTTATACTGCGAGCTCGGATGGGTGTTTTCAAACCACGCCAACGCGGCCTCTTCTTTCCTCTTTTGTTTTTCACTCTTGATCGACTTCAACTCTTTCTTAAATTCCTCGGGCGTTTTCAACAGCGAGGACCGGGTCAACTCCACCGCGTTTTCTTCGTTTTCGACCAATTCGTCCACCGTTTTTGGGCGACCAGCGCGGCGCGGATTTGGACTTGGACTTGGAGAAGAAGAAGAAGAAGAAGAGGTTTTACCGTCAACACGCCTTCCACCACCTCCGGCGTGTTCTCTCTCGTAATCCTCGGCGTCGCCCATTTCGATGACCACCGCACCTTTTTTCTCCTCCTCTCCTTCCTTCTTCGTCTTCGAATCGCGCAAAGACTCTGATGCCGCGTGACGACGATGGTGGTCTTTCTCCTCGAACACATCCACCGCCTTCTTCACCGGCGCGCTCGAAAACGCGCGCGCGGTGTCCACGAGAAAAGACGACGACGACGCCAAAACGAACAACAGCGTCGTCGCGACGCCTCCTCCCACCAGGAGGCGGCGTCCTCCTCCCCGTCGACTCTTTTTCGTCCGCCTCCTCATGACGATACTATAATAACGTCGTACCAGAAAAATGCGTTCCCCACAAAGGGGACCATGTGAGTGTCTCCTTTTTTCTTCCTTTCATCTCCAAAACCCTAAACAAAATGACTTTTTTCCCCTAAAGAAGAAGAAGAAGAAGAAGAAGAAGGACGCAATCCAAAAGTGCTCTCAGAGAGTACCTTTGAGGAAGCTTCTTTCTTTCTTTCTTTCTTTCTTTCTTTCTTTCTTTCCGTCGACGCGAGGAGGAGCGCTCCATCCAACGATAATAATGCCGGAGGAGGAGGATGAGTTCGACGTCCGTGCGACGGTGTTCGAACGGCGTCTGACGTTGGCCACCGAAGAGATGATGCAACAAACGCACCTCGCCTTTCCCTCGAATGGGAATTGGAACGATTTTAGTGGCGAGTTGGAGACGACGACGACGACGACGGCGACGGAAGAGGAAGAGGAAGAAAAAGAAGAAGAAGAGAAGAAGCGGCGTCGCGAAAGAAAAGAGATCGTGGAGAAGTGGATTTTACGAGACGCGAGAAAAGAGAACGAAGAAGCGAGGCAAAAAGGACTGTTAACGACAACAACGGAAAAAGAAACTACTTTAGCTTTATATAAAGAGAATGCGACGGTGGCGGATGCGTTTTTATTGGGGGCGGGAAAGTTAACCAGCACACTTATTGAGGCGTTCGAAGAGTCCTTAGACAACGATTCTTCTTCTTCGTGCACTCTTGCGGAGTTTATATGTGACGCTCTTGTACGTAGTGACGACGACGGTGCGGCAGCCGCCGCCGACGGCGGCGGCAACAACACTAAGAAGAAAAAGGACAAAAGAAGTAGTACTAATAAAAGTAGTAGTAGTAGTATTAGAAGTAGTGCGAAATCGTCGACGTATCGCGCGTTCTTAGAGGTACTTCTACTCATCGCAGAGTCGGAGGAGTTAAAAGACACGCAGCTTCGTTTGTTGCCGTTTCGGTTCATAGAAGACGTCTTTGCGCAGAGTTCCGTGGAAGATTGCTCGGATATCGTGAGCAAATACCTGTTCTCGGAAAATTTCATACCAAAAGGGAATCAAGGATACGAAGATGGGGATTACTATCCGCATGATATAGACGGCATTAAATATCCTGAAGAGAAAACGGGTGTAAAGAGGAAAAAAAGTAAAACGAAGCTCATCCAGAGGGACGTGTACGATAGATTAATAGCCATCATGGACATAAAAAAAGAGTTCGACGAGAACGGGTTGCGAAAAATGAAAAGTGCGAGCGAAATTTACAATCAGACCGGGCCCGAAAAATACGACTGCGGCGAAGAGTGTCAAGTTATCATGCTCAAGTCTTTCGACGAGCTTTTAAATCGATCGTCGCAAATATTACACGCAGAATTTAGAGGGAAAGTTATGTTAATGTCCAACGGGATCCAAGATTTCGCCGAAGGCGCGCACCTCGCCGCGGGCATAGATTTCATCGCCGAAAATGAGTGTAATCAAGCGGCAAAAGAGTTGGAAGCGAAAAACGACGATAACAATGGTAAGCAGTCAAAGAAGAGCGCGAAGACGAACAACAAAAAGAATCCGGCAGACGGAGACAAGAAAAATGAAGAAGAAAAAGAACAGAAATTGAATGAAATCGTTCTAGATGATTTGAAAACCGTCGAGAAAGTCTTCCGAGAAGCGAACGAAGACTTCGACGATGAGGTTGATGCCATTATTTCTCCGCAATTATACTTTGCGTTTTGGGAGGCGATGAAGTTATTCGGTGAACCGCTCATCGCATGCAAACTGCACATCTCTTCCGTCGACGATTTTCAAAGCAAAGTTGTGGAAAATTTGAATATCGTTTTAGAAAAGATTAAAGCGATATCTCCGTTCAGGAAGCAAATGCTCAGAGCAGAGCTTCTGGAGCAACTCGCACTCACTGGCACGTTGAGAATTTCGAGCGCTCGGGCTTTTCCTTTCCAAATGCGCGACGGTTTCTTCTTGAGAAATTTCTTGGCGCAAGCCGCCATGTTCTTGCACTTCGTGATCTTTCATTTCGACAACGAAAATAGCCCTTTAGAGAAAGAACACGCTAAGGAAGCCGCAGCTCGAGAGGCGAGGATAGCGAAAATGTACGAGGAGCAAACTAAAGGCAGAGTAATCATAGACGGGATTCAAGAAGCAGAAGATCGCATGAAAGAGGAAGCGAAAGCTATGGGCATAAAATTAAAAAAGACGGATAAAAAAAGCGAGGGCGACGCAATGGATGTTGACAAAGAGAATGGTGACGATGGCAGACTGCGTCGTCGAGAGAATGTGCCGAAATTTGGATTCTCGGAGGAGCAGATGACAATGTGGAGAGAGACAATCGTTCCAGTTGCGAGGGAGTGTTTCGAGGAGCTCTTGAATATTGTCGAGAAAACGGACGCATGTCCCGAGCACGGGAAGCATCTGCGGATCTTTCTTATCGCGACCCTATACTCCACCGAACACTACGACACGTGGGTAAATATGGGTTGTCCTTCCTTTGAAAGAGAGGAAATCGACGTTGTTGCTGAACAGAAAGAATACGAGCGAAAAGAAAAGGAAAAAGAAGATGCCGAAAAAGCAAAGTATCCGGAAGGATACATCCGATTCGAAAATAACCCGGAAATGGAGAGAGTCTGGAACTTGTATCCGAGCTATGAAGCGGCGATGACAGATCCTGAACGTAATAAATACTCGAAACCAGAGTTTATGAAAGAGTTTCTGCAGGTGGTATACGACGAGATGGATCCAGAGGCGCAGATTGAGGAGGAATACAAAACGAAGAATGACACGGTGTATCGCTGGAAAGCGTTCCGTTTGATTCGACAGTGGAACTTTGCCGCCTTTCGAAATATGAAGAATAACGATTTAGAGACGATTGTTCCGGAAATTTTGGGTTTGGATCCTCCGAAAGGATGGAAACCTCACAATCCGGTAGACTTTCGCGACGTTCCTATTGAGATGCCTGATATTGTTGACGGAAAAAAAGTCGATAAATCATTGCATCGCGAACTCACAGATGAAGAGATTGATAAAATCATCGATGAAACCCACGCGAAACTAATGCTCGAGAGGAAAGAAAAGGAAAAATTGGAGGAGGAAAAGAAAGCCGTGGACGAACTCGCTGCAAAGAAGAAGACTGCGGAACAACAGCCAGCGGCGCGTAAGCGATCGCCGCAGCGTTCTACTTTGCCTTCTGATCGCGGCGGCAGAGGAAGGGCGCAAGAAGGGAGAGGCCAACAAGGCGGGCGTGGTAGCAAAGGAACGCAGCAGCACCAGCGACAACCGCAGCAAAACAAAATGGGTAAGTTCGATGGCAGTGGTCGAGGTGGTGGCAGAACGCAAACGCAACAACAACCAGACCAAAGAATGGGACGCGACTCGCAACAGCAAATGCATCAACAGCAACAGCATCAGCAACGCTCTGCATCTCGAGATCGATTTCATTCCTCTCGAGGGCCTGTACAAGGAGGAAGAGGAGGAAGACTAAATAATCAGTCGCAACAACAGCCACAACAGCACCATCAAGCTGGCAGAGGCCAACAAGGTGGACGTGGAGGGCGAGGCGGTCCTGGAAGCGGAGGAAGAGGTCGAGGTCCGCCACAGACGAAGAGAGCTAGGCGATAACGAGGATTGTTTTTAGAATGTACCAGATAGTTTACTGCTCGCTCGCTTTTAGTTTTCAAAAGGTTCAATACGTTCTATTCAGTGCTATTTTATTCACCCATCTTCTATTTATCCGAATCGTAACAAGTTAAAGAAAAGAATCCTCCAACGTCTTGTTTATTTTCCTTCGCTTCTTCTTTTTCTTCTTCTTTCTCTTCCTCCTCCTCCTCCTCTTCATCAGACGACGACACTTCCACCCCCTCTTCCTCTATGACTTTCTTCTTTACTATGCTATTTTGCGTTCGTTTCACCGGATCATCCACGAAAGAGAACATTTTTAAGCGATTCAAATATTCTCTATTCAACTCTTCGCTTCTCTCCTGAGCGATCGCGTACTTTCGCAATTCGTCGATATTCTCCACAAAGAATCGAATCGATTGCAACAGTCTCGAATTATCCCTATCTATATCGTTTTTAAATATTCGTCTCAGCAACGGTACCTCTCCTCCTCCTCCTCCTCGGCGTTTTTGGCGTTTTGCGTTATTAGTATCAGTTTTATTCTTCTTCCCGATGCCTCGTTTCGCTTCGTCGTGTAAGAACAAACACTTTTCGCCGTACCTGCACTTACCGTTCCTCGTCCAAAACTTGCACGGTTGCTCGCTTCGCTTTTTATTGTCGCTTTTGTTTTTGTTTTTGTTTTTGTTATTGTTCCCAAAATCCTTCTCCTCTTCTTTCAACAGAACCGTAGCCTCGAAACTGCCCAATCGTCGTTGCTCTTCCAACACACTTTCCAACTCTTCCTCTCGCTTACGTTTCGTAGCTGCTTCTTCCTCTTCCGTCTTTTTACCATTCGTTTTGTCCGTCGACGATCTCGGATAGTTTTTCTTCCGCTCGTTTCGCCATCGAATCGTCTCTTCGTCCAATATCACTTCTTTCTTTTCTTCTCGAATGAGTTCGTTAGCGCCAATTGGATTCTCCGGATTTGGAACTCGATTACGATTCGCTCCCGTATTTTTCTCTCCATCCTCTCCCTCAGCGCTCCTCTTCCTCTTGCTGCTCTTCCTCTTGCTGTTCTTACGAACACCGTCTGGAAATACCGGCGGACGCAGAGGCGGTGGTTTCGGTGGTGGTAAGAACACCATTTTTTGTGAAGTTTTGTGTACAAAGAAAAAACAAGAGAGACGAAAATGATAGACGACATCGAAGTCTGAGAGACCGTGACGAAGAAATCTAAGCAGAAGAGTACTCTGGGCACACACACATTATTCTACTACGTACATACACAAACGATTCATGTATTTACAACAAAAGCTAATAACCTCTCTCTCTCTCTCTACTAAAAAAAGAACTAAATACATACTCTCGCGCGTATACGGGAACAAGTGTTTCCGCTTACGCCTTCAACGCATACTTGCGCTTCGGGTAGTACGCATCCTTTTTGGCTTGCTTGGCCGTTTTGGCGTTCTTTTCTGCTGGAGACAAACGTCGTCGAATGGCTCTCGTTTTCTTCGCTCTAAGATCTAATGGCGTGTACTTGGCACCAGAGTAAGCCTCTCTAAGCGATTTCAACTGGTTTTGACGAATGACTGTCAAGATGCGAGCAATGGCTAATCGAACGGACTTGATGCGCGCAATCTTGTTCGGCGCACCGCCAGTGACCTTAGCGATTTTCAAGCTCGCCAACTGCTGCTTTTGCTGCTCGAGAGCGGCTTTGAGTTCAGTTCGCGATTGCGATCGGAGATCGGACGTCTTCACTTGGGACCCTGGAAATGGGAGACAGACGAGAAAAATGTGAGTAAAAGGACATTTCGAAACAGAGATGCTACTCCTACGCGCGCAATCACTAAGATTCGAATGCGCACGCGCCGTAATCGCAGTCAAATGCATGCAAACCATGCATTTATTCGCTCGTTACCGTCCTCGAACCTTCGCGTCGTTGTCTATCCTTGGTCATTTCTTTCGCTTTTTCTCTCCAGCAGAGAGGCGCTTAACCCCAAAGACGGAGAGGACATTCATACGCGCGCGCGCGCAAAAATCCGTCGCACGCGAACGCGTGACGGTATCATTCGAGCAAAAATCGGTCGACGTGCGGTTCGTATCCTTGGCACGAACCAGAAAAACGCGGAGAAGATGAACATCGAAACGCGTACCTGCCATAGTTCGTTTCGTGCGTATGAAATTTCGTGAAAGTGAGGAGTGTTACAATTTTCTTGAAAAGAAGAAAAGAAGGGAGAAAAGTGAGCAAAAAATACAAAGGGCGAGCGAGCGAGGCTCTTTAGCTCTCGAAGACAAAGAGCGCACCGGATGACAGTACTATTTATTTAAACTTCTCCTCCAAACACGCGCTGGTGACTGACTTAGGTCTCTCGATGGGGTATCCGTGCGCTCGGGATAAAATCAACTGACTCAAACACCCGATCGATCTCGAAACGCCAAACATGACGGTATAAAAGTTTTCCTCTTTTATGCCAAAGTGTTGGAGTAAAACGCCGCTGTGCGCGTCCACGTTCGGCCACGGATTTTGGACTTTCCCCGTCGCTTTGAGAACGTCTGGGACTATCTCATATAAACGAGACACAAGTTGGAACAGTTCATCATCGCGCATATATTTTAACGCGAATTCTCTTTGACACTCGTAGCGAGGATCGGTGCGTCGCAAGACGGCGTGGCCGTAGCCAGGGACAACGCGACCCGATTTTAACGTGTTCTCCACGAACTTTTTCACGGTTTCCGTCGAGTAGTCGCCTTTTAACGCGTGCTGCACCTCTTTTAACCATTTCAAAACTTCTTGGTTTGCCAAGCCGTGCAACGGGCCAGCTAAACCGTTCAAACCGGCTGAAAAACTTAAATACGGATCGGATAATGCCGAACCGACTAAGTGGGTGGCGTGCGCGGACACATTTCCACCTTCATGATCGGCGTGAATGGTATAATATAAACGCATGAGCTCTTTACACTCGTTGGAAGGGAAGCCCATCATTTGACTGAAATTCGCCGCGAGGTCCAAACTCGCATCTACGGTTGGAACGTCGCTCGATTTCCTTGCCGCTTCTTTCACGCACGACCTCTTATAAATAAAAGCGGCGACAACCGGTAACTTTGCAATCAAATCTAAAGCGTCCTCGTATATGTACTTCCAATACTCCGTTTTCTTCATCGTTCCACTGGCATACATTTTCGAAAATTGCGAATCGTTTTGCATGGCCAAACACGCCGTAGAGAGTTGAGTCATCGGATGCGTCTCTTCCGGAAGCGCTCGCAAGACGTCAAAGACATTCTTTTTGTTTTTATCTTTGCTGCATTCGTTTGCGAACTTTTCCGCTCTTCCCATTAAGTCCACTCGTAAATCTTCCACTTCGTGTTCCGTCGGAACTTTTTTCGTCAGCAGTAAAAACAACAGCGCCTCCGGTATCGGCTCTTGGCCTCTTTTCCCGGGTAACTTTTCTTGCAGCTCGGGAATAGTCAACCCTCTGAATCGAATCCCATCGTTCGCGTCTAGCAGAGAGGTTTCGTAGAGCAACCCTAAAATCCCTCTCATCCCACCCATGATCATGTTCACGGTTACCTCGCCGACTTTTTCGTTCCCGTAGTTTTGTTTCAACGCTTTGAGACGCGATATTTCGTCCGGGATCTGACGCTCGACAAGCGACTTGAGCCCACTCGGTATTTTTGTCGAAAACGAGCGACGACGATGGTTTTTGGTGTGTGCGACTCTCGACCCCCATCCTCTCTTTCCCTCGTCGCCGCTGCCATTGCTCGAGCGTTCTCCTCTTCCTCTCGTCGAAAGTCCTCCCGCGTGCTTTCCCTTCTTCTCCTCCTCCTCCTCGACGGGTAAAAGCGCGCTTAGATGATGATTTTGATGTCGACACACTTGTTGTCCCCGAGCAAAATCACAATCGCCACCGAAAACGACGCGAAGGGGAGACGGTGGAAAAAAAGAAGTTCTTCTCAGACGGCGACTCACCTCTGCGCATCGCATCATCGCGATCGAGAGAGAGAGAGAGAGAGATTATCGGAATAGAATATGCGTCGTTATCAAATTAACTGTGTCGTTCTTAACTGAACTTGAAAAAATATAATTATTATTCCATCATCAAGGAAAAATTTTGATGAAATCAAACAGCCCCCGGACGTTTACGACCCGACGTAAACGGAAACAGTAAGAGAGAGCAAAAAAAAACGCCGTGTGTTTTTGACAGTTGAGGGATTTGAACCCTCGCCCTTTCGGAAAGGAGCCTGAATCCTTCGCCTTAGACCACTCGGCCAAACTGCCCAAATTCCTCTCTCTCTCTCTCTCGCACGCGATGATGCGATGCGCAGAGGTGAGTCGCCGTCTGAGAAGAATTTTCTTTTTACTCGGCCAAAATTCTTCGATGAGTTTTTTCCATTAGGGTTTAGGATGAAGATATAAAGCTAAGGAAAAAAGAGAAGAGGAGAAAAAATAAATAAAAGGGAGGTTCAAAAATAAGGAGGTATAAGTTTCGTTTTATGGCGAAATAATATAATAGACTTTGAGGATTCTCATTAGCAAAAAATGAGCGCGTGCGGGAAGTTACCGGGTATCGCGTACGCGAAAGATCCAAAAAGGGGCCGCGGCAATGGCTCCGTATAGGAGTGTTGGTTCATCCTGAATTGTGTTTTCAGTGTATGTGGCGCTGCGTCGAGTGCGAAAGCGAGATCTGTGAATGGTTCTTTTGTTCTCGTGTACTCCACAGTTCTTCCTTCTGCGTCGTTAGTACACACGGCGGCGGCGGCGGCGTTGTCGGGGAAGTTCGTTTTTAAGCCGACGGCGTGAAGATGTGTCCAGATTTAGCCGCGAAAGCTATAGAAGGCGTCGTCGAGAAGTTACGTTTTGTGTTTTGCGATAAAGCGCGAGTGTCATCTGTTGCAAAATGTCTCGACTCGAATGTTGTGTGTTTGTCTTTTTATCATCAAATGTTTATCAAAATGGTATTACATGTATGTTTTTTCTATCTCATCATCGACGCATGCATCGAGATAACATTTCTGCATCCGAAACAGCTCGAGCGCATCGCGCGGTCCCTCCTCGTCCATTACGATCAGTTTGTAACAACAACGTTTATTTGTTCAGCTGTTGCAATGGCACACGTTCTCCTCGCTGGCGTTTGTCTTCGTCTTCGTACTCTTCTTTTATGAAGTGATGATTTTCTTTTGATTCATCATCTCCGTCTTCGTTCTCTTTCTCCTGCTCCATCTCCTTCTCCCATTTCCTCGCCCGTTTCCTCAACTCTTTATAGTACTTAGCCTCACACGCTTTCGCAGTCCTCAATTTGAAACATTTCGCGATGTCCGTCCAAATCGTTCCATAGTTATCGACCAACCACATTAACAAATCGATTTCGTTGTCATCCCACTTGCGATCTATTTGACACTTGAGCCGATCGATGTTCGAGTCGATGAAGGCACGTACAGCCGTCTTGGAACGTTTTTCCTTCTCCGCATCGGTAAGGTTTGTCTCCCTCTTCTCCTTAGAGAATTTTCGCCATAACTCTTGCGTCATGCGGGTCAAGTCGGAGTCTGGGAACAATTCCTCCTGGATTTGTTCGAGATCCGAAATCAACCCACCGGTCAATTCACCGTCTTCTGATTTAGCAGAGAGTAAAGCGCACATAGGATTCCACGAGCACGCCATTGCAAACCTAACGGGGTTTGTTTTGTAAAATTTTTCTTTTATTACCAGAAGGAATTTCACGTATTTATCACCCTCGTCGCTGGAAAGACCGGCGTAAAAGGAATCGCCGCTTGCAGCCGCCATGAAGGTCTTATTATCGCCGTATAGGTCCTTATCGCCGTCGTCATCATCGCCAATAAGTAAATCAATACGTTCGCGAAGCTTATCGGTTTTTTCTTTCGAGTTAAGCGCCGCAAATAGACTACCACAACACTTCGTCGCGAACAAGTCGCAGTCGCCGTCGAAGTAGTCTCTAATAAAGTCTTTGATACGCCCGATGAACGCAACGCCATCTTTTTCGTCGGCAAGAGCGGCAAATAAAGAGCCGCAGCATGCTTGCCGGAACAAACCTTTGTCCTTGCCAAAACAATCGCGAATAAGCGTGTCAATGCGTTTGCGAACCTTACCGGCTTTTTCTTCCGAGTTAAGCGCCGCAAATAGACCATCACAACACTTCGTCGCGAACAAACCACGGTCGCCGTCGAAGTAGTCGACAATAATTTTTTTGATACGCAAAATGAACGCAACGCCATCTTTTTCGTCAGCGAGACCGGCAAATAAAGAGCCGCAGCATGCTTGCCGGAACAAACTTTTGTCGTTGCCAAAACAATCGCGAATAAGCGTGTCAATGCGTTTGCGAACCTTACCGGCTTTTTCTTCCGAGTTAAGCGCCGCAAATAGACCATCACAACACTTCGTCG
>Ga0163111_10000713_pt1 | contig 19865 bp, 17 predicted proteins | sample CRUFie1St18metaG_FD_109645 | JGI IMG/M metagenome (GOLD analysis project Ga0163111, IMG submission 109645) | Marine microbial communities from the Costa Rica Dome - CRUD Field 142mm St18 metaG | ecosystem: Environmental > Aquatic > Marine > Oceanic > Photic zone | place: Costa Rica: the Eastern... | reverse complement strand
TGCATCTGGGGTTTTGGATTGTGCATCTGGGGTTTTGGATTGTGCATCTGGGGTTTTGGATTGTGCATCTGGGGTTTTGGATTGTGCATCTGGGGTTTTGGATTGTGCATCTGGGGTTTTGGACTGTGCATCTGGGGTTTTAGATTAAGTATCTAGGATTTTGGATTGGGTAGCTTTGAAGGGGTACTTTTCAGTTAATGCTTTAGTTGCCCCTTCTTTTGGTTGAAGAGGGGAAGTGTGCTTTAGGAGCCGTTTTTAGAGGAAGGGGGAAGAGGGTTGGGGATTAGGAAGTTGCGATTATTTTTACTTCTACTGCGATGGGGGTTGGGAGGGCGTTTACTTCGACTGTTGTTCGGCAGGGTTTGTTTTGTGGGAAATAGGTTGCGTATATGCGGTTGAAGGTTTTGAAATCTTGTTTCATGTTTGTGAGGAATACGGTTATGTCTACGATATTTTCCCAAGATGAGCCTGCATCTTCGAGGATGAATCGGACATTTTTGAATACCGCATGTACTTGTGTTTCAATGTCGTAGCTTAGGATGTTGTTGTTTTCGTCGAGGGTTACGCCTGGGATTTGTTTGTTGTTTCGTTCGCGGGGGCCTATGCCAGAGAGGAATAGGAGGTTTCCTACTTTTCGAGCGTGGGGGTATGCGCCTACGGGTTCGGCGGCTCGGTGTGAGTTAAAGGCGATTGACATAGTTTTTTGCTTATTGACTGATAAAAAATTGCGGGGTAATGATAGGGAAATCTCTATGGGAGGGCAAATGAAAAATGTTTGTTTAAGGGTAAAAAAAATAACAAGTGACTAAAATGGGAGCAGAAGTTTAAAAATATAAGTACCTTGCATGCCCCGATTTAACTCCATATAAAGTAAAAGAACGATACAATGAAATTGAAACAATTGCTTATTGTTATAGCAGGATTGCTGTTTATGTATTCTTGTGGGTCTGAGGGCGAGTCTTCTGGTACTCGGAAGGATAATAAGACAAGTGGTGAGATCTATATTGCGGTGGATGAGGCGTTTGCTCCTATACTGGAGGAACATATCGTGACGTTTCAGCGGGTTTATCCTGATGCAAAGATTAACTTATTACAGATGCCTGCAGAGAAGGCAATTGCTGCGATGGTGAATTCGGACTCCGTTCGGTTGGCGGTTGCTACGCGTAAGCCTACTCAGGTTGAGATGGATGCAGTGATGTCTCAGAATTCGGCCAAGATTCGGTCATTTGATATTGCGAAGGATGCTATTGGATTGATTGTGAGTAAGGAGAATAAGGATTCGACTTTGACACAGGCACAATTACGCAAGATATTGTTAGGGGAATTGGTTTCGTGGAAGGATATTAATCCGAAGTCCCCTTATGATCAGATACAATTGGTTATCGACAATGGGTATTCGAGTACGGTGGCGGATTTGCAGAAGATGGTTTTGGGGGATACGAGTATTCGGGCGAAAGTGGTGTTTAAGGAAGACAATGTGGGGGTTATGAATTATGTGGCTCAGACACCTAGTGCTTTAGGGGTGATTGGGGTAGGTTGGATTAGTAATAGTTCTAGTGATCGTGCCAAAGGATTTAAGAGTCAGTTTCGGGTAGTTGAGTTGGAGGGGCTACCTGAATGTAAGTCTCCAGATAAGTATTTTCAGCCTTATCAAGTGTTCATAAAAGCGGGTTGTTATCCATTGTCACGATACGTATATGTATTGAACCGAGAGCCTCATATGGGGTTAGGTACGGGATTTGTAACTTACTTAACTGAAGAGAAGGGGCAACGGATTATTCTGAAGGCGGGCTTAGTGCCAACGAATGCTCTGACTCGGGTTGTAAAATTTCCTCCTAAAGAAGGGAGTTCTAGTTCGGGACAATAACAGAATTAGGGTTCCTAGAAGTGACCAAACGATTGTTACATCATCTTATATTAAAAAAACGAAAACACCTAAGTCGTAATTAAAAACTGAATTATCATGACGAAACACACATGGAGAGCTGCCTTTGTTATGCTTATTTGTTTATTTACTCAGTTGAGTGTATCTGCTCAGGGAGTGAAGGAAGTTCGGGCTATGATAGAAGCCGAGAAATATAAAGCTGCTTTGCAGGCAGCTGAGGCAGCTGTAGCAGACAATGAGAAAGATCCTGCATTACATTATGTAAAAGGCCTAGCCTTGCTATCGTTGGATCGTGTAGATGAGGCATTGACTGCTTTTGAGATGGGAATCGATAAGAAGCCTAAGTATCCCCTAAACTATATTGGAAAAGCTCGCGTTTTCTTGGCGAATAAAGATGAGGCGAGTGCTCAGAGCTTAATGACGAACTCTTATGCGCGCTATAACAAGTATAAGTATAATGATTTGGATATGGTTTTGGACATTGGATATGGTTTCATGGATGCGAACCAATTCATTGAGGCAGAACAAATCTTTACGAAGGCTACTGTAGATGCTCCGAATGATGCTCGTGCGGTTGTTGCTTTGGGAGATATGTATTTGAGTAAGAAGATTTATGAGCTTGCCTTGACGAATTATCAGCAGGCAGTTCAATTGGATCCTAATTTCATTCGTGGATATCTTCGAATTGGGCAATTGTATATTAAGAATGCGGATGCGCAAGAAGATTATCAGGAAGGGTTGAATATGTTGAATAAAGCGATTGAATTGGATGATTCCTTTGCTCCTGCTTATCGTGAGCGTGGAGAGCTTCGTTTCCGTGCAAAGCAGTATACTATGGCTCGTGATGACTATAAGAAGTATGTGGAATTGCGTAATAATGATCTTGGTGCACGTGTTCGTTATGCGAGTTTCTTGTACCTAAGCTCAAGTCACTTCCAAGATGCTTATAAGAAGGATGAGTCTAAGGCTGAAGAGATTAAGGAGAACTATAAGCAAGTAGTTGATTGTATTACAGAGTTGGAGTCTGATACGGTTACGAATGTAATGCGTCGATTGAAGGCTTATTCTTTGGTTGAGTTGGGAGAGGCAGAAACTGCCATGAAGATGTTGGATGACTATTTTGCGAATATGGAAGCGGAGTATATCATTGCTCCAGACCATGAGTATTATGCGAAGGCTTTGTTTTCTCTTGACAAATATGATGAAGCAGAAGCTCGTTATGCGAAGGTGTTAGAGCTTGATTCTTCTCGCGTTGATATCTATAAGACATTGGCTTCTAGTTATGAGGCTAAGAAGATGTTTGATAAGCAGGCTGCGAATCTAGAGAAGTATTTGGAGGTTGCTGAGGAGAAGACGTTGAGAGATTATTACTATTTGGGACGTGCTCATTATAAGGCAAAAGATTATCAGAAGTCTTATGATGCGTTTAAAATGGTAGTAGAGCTAAAGGATGATTATGATGTAGGACATTATTGGTTGGCATTGAATGCGACTAAGATGGATCCTGAGAATAAGCAGTGGTTGGCAAAGCCTCATTATGATCGTTTGGTTGAATTGATTGAAGCTAAAGAGTCTAAGAGTTCTTCTGATACGAAGAAGTTGGAGGCTGCTTATGTGTATATTGCTTACTATTACTTCTTTGGATCTACGGGTGAGGGAAGTGATTGTGAGGCGGCTAAGCCTTATATTAGTCGTGTGATTGGATTGAATGCTGCTAATGCTCAAATTTCACAGATTGCTGATTTCTGTAATAAGTAGGCTTTAGGAGTATTGTATTGAAAACGCCCGCTTTCCTGAAGGAGAGCGGGCGTTTTGGTATATGTATGTTTTTGATTGGACTATATTTGCCAATCGATGGGTTCTTTTCCGTTTTTGGTGAGGTATTCGTTTGTTTTTGAGAAGTGTTTGCATCCAAAGAATCCATAGCGGGCTGCCATAGGAGAAGGGTGCGTACCTGCGAGGACATAGTGCTTATTGGTGTCTATCTTGGCGCCTTTCTTTTTGGCAAAATTGCCCCAGAGGATGAATACTAGGCCTTCTCTTTCGTCATTGAGTTTTTGGATGACGGCGTCTGTAAATTGTTCCCATCCCTTTCCTCTATGTGAGGCGGGCGATTTAGCTCTTACGGTTAGGATCGCATTGATAAGGAGAATTCCTTGCTCTCCCCATTTGGTAAGGTCGCCATGATTAGGCTTTTGGAAGCCTGGAATGTCATCTACTAGTTCTTTGAAGACGTTTTTGAGAGATGGAGGGGGGACTATTCCTTTCTGGACGGAGAAACACAGGCCATGTGCTTGTCCGTGTCCGTGGTAAGGGTCTTGTCCGATGATTACGACTTTTACTTTGTCGAATGGGGTGAGGTTGAAGGCGTTGAAGATGAATTTCCCTGGAGGATATACAGTTTTTCCTTCTTTGTATTCTTGTTTGACGAAGTTCGTTAATTGGACGAAGTAGGGCTTAGAGAATTCGTCTACTAGTGCTTTTTTCCAGCTTTCTTCGATTTTTACGTTTACAGCCATGATATTATTCGGGGATGAAAAGGTAAGTTAATTGATATTGATTAGTTCGCTGCTTTGGCGTTTCGGTTTTTATTTTTCGCTAATATGATAAAGGCGAGAAACAGTAATGCGAGTATTGTCAAAGCAGTCATAAAAAGCATCATTGGCTTGACATTTCGCGCTGAGGGTTCTTGGCCTTGTCCTAGTATATTGAGGGTTTGAGTTGCTTCATTGATGGGTTGGGAGCCTAGGCATTTATCGGTTTTAATGCTTCGTTTTTGGTTTGCGAAGACTAGGTATGTTTGGTCTTTCTCGAATGTTTGTCCGCATTTTGCTTCGAAAGGGGTATTGAGAAAGATAAATGATCCTATTTGCCCTTTCCATACTTTCTCAACCGATATTCCTACTTTCATCCCTCCTGACATCCAATTGGTGTTTATATCGACGACTTTCCCTTGGAATATGGCATTTGCTTGTTCGATTTTTTGTTCAGTTGAAGATTCAGGACAGTCGCATGCGTGGAGATTAGAGGAAAGGAACATGAGAAAGAGGCTCAAAGAGACCATTTTTATTGTAAACGTGTACTTCATACAGTCAGAACTGATTGGTGATAGGAATGTTGAGGAATTTAATGGGGAGGAATTCCTGTGGCAATGGTTCTATCTGTATTGTGCTCGATTCTTTCAATGTTTCCATCTCGAAGCCGAATGACTATTTGTGCATGTTTGGCGATGTCCTCTTCATGTGTTACTAGGATGATTGTATTACCTGCTCTATGTAGGTCTTCGAATAATCCCATGATTTCATAGGATGTTTTGGTATCGAGGTTACCTGTTGGCTCATCTGCTAGGATGATTGAGGGATTATTGACGAGGGCTCTTGCTACGGCGACCCTTTGTCTTTGTCCTCCAGAGAGTTCATTTGGTTTATGATGTATTCGATCTCCTAGTCCGACATTGGCTAATACTTTGCTTGCTCTTTTGATTCTTTCTGCTTTTCCTACCCCTGCGTATACGAGTGGTAAAGCGACGTTCTCTACAGCAGATGCCCGAGGCAGGAGATTAAAGGTCTGGAAAACAAAGCCAATTTCTTTGTTTCGGACTCTTGCTAATTCGGCATCGTCCATATCGCTTACATTCACTTCATTAAGGTAGTAGTCTCCGTCTGTTGGGGTATCTAAACACCCAAGTATGTTCATAAGGGTTGATTTACCAGAACCAGAGGGGCCCATAATTGCAACATATTGATTGGGGAATATATCATATGAGACATCTCTTAGGGCATATATGGTTTCTGAACCCATTTGATATATTCGTTGTATGTGCTCTAGATGGATTACTGGTTTCATATTTGGTCTGCTTTGTACCCTTAAATATACGAATTACTGCCCAGAAGATCCTTGTGTTGCAAGTTTAATTTCGTCGGCAAATTCGTTTCTAATGACTTCTTTTTGTGCCTTATCTTGGCAAAGTTCAAGGGCTTTGATTGCTCCAAATCCAGCATCTTCCTCTTGGTTCCAAGCTTTTGCAAAGTGGGCATAGTAATACCAAATGTAAGGGTTCTGGTTATTGAAATTGATGGCATCGTATATGAGCCTGTAACCTGCATCAGTATCGTTCGTTGTTCGATATAGATTGGCTAATTCGAGGATACACTCTTGGTTTAAAGGATGCTCCTTGTTTATTTCTTGGAGCTTCTTTAAGCCCTCTTCAGCCTTATCAGTTGCTATCAAGACTTTTGCTTGTAATAAGCTGTGGTCGACTTCCCATTGTCCAGCATCCTTAATCTTGCCTAGATATGTTTGTGCTTTATTGATTTGGTTCTGTTGAATATATGCTCGTGCGAGTTCTAGTTTTAAAGGAATATTGTCGGGTTGAATCTCTAGTCCATATTCGAGGTTTTCGATTGCGAGAGAGTCATTGTATTTGTTGTATATCTTTCCTAGTTCTAGGTAAGGGATTGCACTGGTAGAATCTTGAGTGATGATGTTTCGGAAGTTGTCTGTAGCTATAATATATTGGTTTGTGCTATCAGCATATAGACTTATTCTTACTTGCTCATCAAGGGTTAATTGGCTGAGATCGGATTCAGTTTGGGCAAATACTGTTTGTCCGTATGCGGCTAATAGTATCGCAAGCTCTTTAGATGCTTCTTCCCATAAGTCTGGATATTTGACCCTAAGTTCACTTAAGTGTACTTGGGCAGAATCTTTTTCGCCTAAGTCTAAGTTCATCTTACTAGCCATTAAGGTTCCTTTGGGATCTCCTGCTTCTCCTGCTTTTTGGTAGTAAAGCTTTGCCATTTCAGGAACATTTCGTTGGAAGTAGCAGGTTCCGAGGAGGTAGTAAGCTGGAGCGATGTATTCCTCATAGTTTTCAGCCATGAATTCTACTCTACTTAAGGCATTGGCAATGGAATCCTGCTCAAAGTCGAGGTAGACGTTTAAAAGGAGTGCATCGAGGGAGGTTTCGTCCTTCACAAGCTTTTTTAGTTGGGCAACAGCTTGTTGCTTTTCTCCTTCTTCTAGGAGGTATAAGGCATAGTTGTACTTTACAAAAAACTCATCATATTCATCAATATCTACAGAAGGGATAGGAATATCCGCTTTTCCTTTGAGATTGTAATGGATACTATTGGCAATTGCGGAGCCATTTTGCTTACTAGCTTTGATTCCTGCTTTTAGGAAATCTGAACCTATCTCATATTTACTTTCGTATTTGAAGTATACGTTTGCAAGATTGCTATATATAGGAGCCGCCTTCCCGTTTCTTAAGAGTGCTTTCTTGAAGTATATGATAGCAGAGTCGGGCTGATTATTCTGTAGGTAGGTTAATGCGAGATTGTTATATAGATAATGGCTATTTTCTCGATCAGCGGATCTCCTTAAAAGGGTCTGGGCATCTTTCGTTTGCCCTTTAGCCGAAAGGAGATTGGCTGCATTAAGAACTCCATATGGGAACTTATAGACTTTATTGGCATTTTGATAACAAATGAGAGTTGAGTCTATTTTTCGAGGATTGCTTACAAGCATAGAAGCAATATTGTAATTTGCTTTAGAGCTTGCTGGGATGATTCGTGCAGCACTTTGATATGCTACCATAGCCGCACTATTTTCACCTTTCAGCATTGCAACATCCCCTTCACCTGCAAAGATTGTATGAATAAAGAATCGAGGCGTTTTCCAGCTTTCTCTTCCTTCAAATATAATAAAGCATCCTATTGCCATTACCCATATTACAAATACGGGGAATCTCCGAGAATACATGAGCAGATAAAATAGGTTGACTTTCTCTTTTAGGAGTTGATAATGGTTGGAAATGATAAAGATGAATTGGAAGAGCCCAATTCCGAAGAAGAATATTATGCTGAGTCTCTCTACGAGTCTAATATACACCAAGTCGGTTACCGCAAATGCCAGCCAAAAAGAACTCAAACCAATAATTACCCATGCTAATAGTAAGAAGGTGTAAACGACATTGGTCGTGAACATATCTCTTACCTGATGAAATTGGTTTTGAGAGGTAAATACGGTGAATATTGCTGCTACAAATATGAGATGGATAGGTCTTATTCCTATATTCTCAATGGGAATCCAAGAAAAGCGAAGCTGGTCTTGTAGCATCAAAAACTCACTAAAGAATAATAGTACAAATAGAATTACAATCGTTCGTAATCCCCATCTTTGTTCTTTTTGTGGTCTATTCGTTGTTGCTACAATTAGGAGGTTTAAGGGTTCTTTGCCTAAAAAGAAAAGTAGTACCGCTCCAACAATACCTAAATATAGTAATAGGTTATAGTAGGTTTGATAAAGTTGTGCAGTATCCCCTTTAAGAAACACGATTCCAAATATAATACTCAATAGTCCTAGGAAAAGGAAAAAGCGAGCATATAAATCCCATCTTAGGGTATTCATTTGGAATAGATAGGCAAATATTAAGAAGGGGATTATTAGTAAAAGACCAATCAGGCGAGTCCCCTCAATAGGTAGTAATATAGAGAGAACATTGGAAAAGTATAAAAATAGTGCAAAAAGGAAATAAAAGGCGTATACCCAACGAGACCTAATCATTGTTGCAGCTGCAAGTACTAATGCCCAAGCAATCACTTGGAAGATAAGGAATAGGGTTATGGGAGTTGAATGTGGGACAATTGGACCTGCTGTATAACTGATTTCTTGAATGTATGATTTAGCTGTTAGCGGAATTGTCCGATAATTATGTTTCACATTCACCAATTCTACTTCTTCCGCATTAGCATTTACTATCTCTTTTACTTCCAATGACCAATATGTAGGATTATACCAAGAAAATAGGAATAAGCCTGATACCATCAACACAATTGCAAATGAGAACAAAAACAGTCTCTGATTGGACTTTGAAAATTGGAAGTAAAAGAAATGTAATGGAAGATATGGAAGCCTTTTTAAATCCATTAGATGCGCAATATTTAACGTTTAAGAGAAGCCTAGTTAGATGCTTGTTGGCTTATTTATTGAAATAATGGAAAAGTAGGTGAAAGATACAAGGTGATGCTTTTTCTAGTTAAAAGGATTCCTTTCCCTTTTTTACTACCTTCGGAACTTTGAAGAAGGTTTCGTTTTGTTTCTTTATTGTATGAGGGAGCGTTTCTATATTAGTTGAAGGGCTGTATTTCACATCTGTTCGCATTGGGTTCTCCGTTTCAGAAAGATGAATGAGTGGTTCAATCCCATTAGTGTCGAGTTCTTGTAGTTTCCCCATAAACTCAAGAATTGTCTCAATCTCTCCCTTAAGTATTTCCCTTTCCTCCTGTTCTAGGTGCAGCTTGGCTAAATCTACGATTTTATCTAGGGTTTGATCCGTAATTTCCATAAGGTTCTTACATTGATATTTCATCAATTTTATTCATCATTTGTACGCCATGTACCAAAGAAGCTCCCCCCCTAATTGCCGCTGCAACATGAATAGCTTCCATCATCATTTCTTCATCTGCACCTTTCTTTAAAGAATCAACTGTGTAAGCATCAATACAATAAGGGCACTGAATAGCATGTGCAACAGCTAAAGCAATAAGTGATTTTTCTCGTTTTGTTAATGCCCCTTCTTCGAATACTGCCCCATAATATTCGAAAAATTTCTTACCCAGCCTTTCTTGGAAGTCTGTTATATTTCCAAATTTCTTAAGGTCTGATGGATCATAATAAGTTTTCATTCGTTCTATAATAGGTAGTTCGGTGGTAAAGGTACAAGAATAAGGAGGCAAAGCGAAATAGATTGGTTGAAAATTGCTTTGTTATTTCCCTAGATAATACTAGTAAAATTAAGTAGAAAAAGGAACTTGGTCTTGTATTTGATATTTTTAAAATATGTTTTACTGTTATTTCGGTACGTTCTAAGTACATTTGTGTTAGTCCAATCATTATTATCAAATTCTATTTATCATGAATATGAAACATTATTTGCTTAGTGTCTTGATCATATTTGGAGGCGTTTTTTCATTGGTCAATTCAGCTCAAGCACAGCATAGTATTAATGAAGAAGGGATTGAGTTTTTTCATGGGAGTTGGGAAGAGGTTCTGAAAGAAGCAAAGGCGAAAAAACGAGTTATTTTTGTGGATGCTTATACGAGCTGGTGTGGCCCCTGTAAAATGATGGCACGCTCTACGTTTACAGACGGAGAGGTAGGGAAATTCTATAATAAGAATTTTATCAACTACAAGTTAGATATGGAGAAAGGTGAAGGGCCTAACTTTGCTGCAAAGTTTGCTGTTCGAGCTTATCCCACTTTATTGTATATCAACCATAAAGAAGAAGTCGTTCATAAAGTCTTGGGCTTTCGTCCTCCAGATAAATTCTTAGCTGAAGGAAAGGTTGCAGCAAATCCAGCAAAGAATCAAGCCGCCCTTGAAGAGGAAGTAAAAGCGGGAACCAATAATTCTCAGGTGCTATTTGATTATGCAATGAAATTGTATAATGCAGGGGAAGACTATTCGGAAGCAGCAGGCAAATATTTTAAAACCCAATCCACAAAAGATTTAGCTTCAGAGCGAAATTGGAAGGCTATACAAGCACTATCTTCAGACTTGAAGAGTAGAGAGATGAACTATTTGTTTAAGAAGCAAAAGATTTTTGTTAAGAAGTATGGAGTTAGATCAGTAAATAATAAAATTGCAAATGTTTGCGCTCAACAAGTCGAACGTGCAGTAAGAGAGGGAGACGAAGGAGCGTTTAAAGAAGCGGTAAAGGTTGCAAATAAGTCCATTGATGATGAAGGAAAAGTAGCGACTTCTCTGAGCATGTATCATGCAGAAATGATGGGAGATTGGGATGAATATGCCAAACAGGCTGTTGCATTCTTCAACAATTATCGCGTAACAGATCCGCTTGCATTGAATAATGCCGCTTGGAATTTCTTTCTACATGTGGATAATAAAAAGCACTTAGAAAGTGCGATTAAGTGGGGCAAACAATCTGTTGCTATAGAGAACGCATATTATAATAATGATACCGTAGCTTCATTGTTATACAAAGCAGAGAAACATGGAGAAGCTCTGAAAATAGCGAATAAGGCTCTACGAATCGCAGAAGAAAACGGAGAAGATGGTACAGAAACAGAAAAGCTAATTCAAATGATAAAAAAAGCCCAAAACGGAAATTAGGATTCGTTATTGTGCTTACTTGAGAGAAGCACCAAATTCCAATTCTATTCTTATATTTATTTGAATATTCGGGATTGGAATTTGGTGCTTTGCTTTTGATAGATTATTATTGTAACGATTTGAGTACTCTCAATGTGTTGTTAATATGTTTATGGATTTGTAGTTGGGAGGAGAAATGGTATTGAATGATACCTTCTTTATCAATTAGAAAGGTTTCTCGCCCTAATATTAATCCCATAAATGTTTTAGAGACTTTATAAAGCTTCCTAACTGCACCTTTTGGATCGCTTAGAAGCAGAAAAGGAAGATTCCGTTTTAATTGAAATCCTTTGTGAGATTTAACGCTATCATTACTAATACCAATCACTTCAGCATCATTCTCCAGAAAGATTTCATAATTGTCTCGGAAAGAACAAGCTTCAATCGTACACCCTGGAGTCTCATCTTTAGGATAGAAGTATAATACTATATGCTTTTTACCCTTGAAATCACTTAGATGTATCAATTTATTATCTTGATTTTTTAACTGAAACTCAGGAGCTCTATCACCAACTTGAAGTTTGTTCATGACTTTTTTCATTTAAATACAAAGAGTGATTGCTTTTGTTTGAAATATGGTTCAATATCAATAAAAAAAGAATTGTTTATGAAAAAACTAGGACTTTTATTCTCTATTCTTGTGATGTTCTTTGCGTTTACTCAAACAGTAAATGCACAATGTACTCCTGATCCATTGTATGCAGATAGTGTTGCAGGACTATATCCAGCATCTCTTCCTGATGCTACTGTTGGGGAACCCTATAATGAAGTAGTTCAGATAGTAATCCCTCAAGATACTACTGTTGAAATACCAAGTTTCCCACCTGTCAATATTGCTTTTTGTTCTTTTGAACTAACTGGGTTGCCAAACCTTCCTGATGGTTTGGCATATGAATGCGACACGGACTCTTGTGTATGGATAGTGGATCAAGACTCTGGCGCCATGAACCTAGGTTGTGTTGTAATCTCTGGTACACCGACTGAAGAGTTTTCTGATACAAATGGAGTCATCGTTGAAGTTGATATTCAAATTCCTAATCCAGATTGTACTACTCCACAGCCAGTATCTCAACTACCTATTCCAATTGACTTACCTGTATTCTCTGTAGATTTCACAGTTCTTCCTGCTGCAAACGCTATCGACGATCTGACAAAGGAGAATATGAGCTTAAAGATTTATCCAAATCCAACTTCTTTCAATAGCACCTTGAGTTTTAATCTATCTGAGAAAGTGAACAATGCTTCCATCCAAATATATGATATGTATGGAAAAGTAGTACAAGATGTACACTCTGGGTTGCTCACAACAGGAAACTATGAATTTGATATCAAAAATACAGGCATGAGCAAAGGTATTTACTTTGTAAAACTAGACTTTGACAATGGAACAAAAGCATTTACTGAAAAGCTTATTGTAAAATAAGTAATGCTTTCCATACATACCTATATTTTAGTTTCATAAATTTACACCCCCATCCTTTAGAAAGTATGGGGGTGTTCTTATATTGACCAAAAACCTAATTTGCTTATGAATTCGACATACTTTTACCAATTTTCTATTAAACTTTCCGCCTTATTATCTTTGATGTTATTTACATCAGGCTTATTCGCTCAGAAAGTGACTATATCAGGTGTTGTAAAAGATGCCACTAGTAAACAACCACTTGCAGGAGTGACAGTCATGGCTCCAAGTGAAGGGGTTGGTGCATATACCAAAGATGACGGATCTTACAGTTTCGAAGTCCCAGCCAAAGATTTTATAGATGTACAAATAAAATACACGGGGTACACAACTGTAGAAGATCGTATTGACATTGCAGGTAAAACAAGTGTGACCCGTGATTTTACGATTCAAGATGAGATTACCACTACTGATGAAGTCGTGATTACAGCATCCAAAGGGTTAGAGCAAAAATCATCAGACCTAACAGTTTCGATTGCAGTTGTAAAACAAAAAAGCATTGACTTACAAGCAACTAATGATGTTTCCAAAGTAATTACACAGATTCCAGGAGTAGACAACTTAGATGGACAAATAAACATTCGAGGAAGCTCTGGATATGCTTTTGGGGTAGGTAGTCGAGTTATGGTAATGCTAGATGGGCTTCCTTTGCTTTCTGGAGATGCAGGGTTTCCTGAACTAAGTCTGATACCTGTAGACAATATATCTCAGGTTGAGGTAGTAAAAGGAGCGAGTTCGGTTCTTTATGGATCCTCTGCATTAGGGGGAGTTATTAATGTATTGATGCGAGATCCATCTGATAAACCTCGTACTTCTATTCGACTCAAGCAATCAATTTATGAAGCCCCTCGCAACAAACAATTAGATTGGGATGGTACTAGCAGTGCATATGTATCTTCAGCTCATATATTCCACAGTCGAAAAATAGGTCAATTTGATTTAACATTTCAGACGGATCTTATCAAAGATTCTGGATACCGACAAGGTACAGATAAAGAGGAGCTTCGAACCATTGTATTAACCAAATATCGCCCCAAAAACGTACAAGGGTTAACAATAGGGCTCAATGCAACGGTCAGAGTAGACTCAAGTGGTGGAACCCTATATTGGAGAGGATATTTCCCAGATACAACAATCTATGAAGTACCCGATGGAACAGGGGGGATTGATACAACTGTAGTAGTTTCTGGAGGAGCACTAACACCTGCCCTCGGGAACGGTGCCAGCCGTAAGCAATTAAACAGTCGTTATGCTGTAGACCCATCGGTTAAATATTTAACAAAAAAAGGAGACCTATTCCACTATAGAGGACGTTATCTACGAAATGTAAACAAGAATAACACAGGACAATCAGCAGTAAACTATATCCTATACAATGACTTTCTATATTCGAAAAAAATACATGAGAATATCAACTGGGTAGGAGGAACAACTGTTACATATTCTGTAGCAAACGCGAATAGAGACACTTCAGGATTATACAATCGTGCATATCCAGGTCGTTCTATTGGTATATACTCGCAATTCGACGGAAAATTCTGGGGACGTTTAAATGCTAGTCTAGGACTACGACTAGAAACTGTCAAAATTGATAGTCTAGATTGGGAAATCGAACCAATTGTACGAGCTGGGCTAAACTATGAAATCCGAACAGGATCAAATATCCGTGCATCATTCGGACAAGCCTTCCGAACACCTTCTGTAGCCGAGCGTTTTACCGCAACACAAGGAGGAGCAGTACTTGTCCAGCCCAATCCTAATATACAATCAGAAACGGGGTTTAGCGCAGAACTAGCGTTCAGACAAGGCATTCTATTTGAAGGAGAAAACAAAAGACTGAGCGGTTATATTGATGTAGCAGGATTTTTAATGAAGTTCAATGATATGATTGAATTCGGACTTAATGGCGAACCAGATTTAAGTGACCTTGACAATATATCCGCACCATTCTCTTCTCGAAATATTGCAGATGCTCGAATCATTGGAGCTGAAATAACGACCATCTTAGATGCCTATGTAAAGGATTGGTTCTTCAACTTCTCTGGAGGATATACTTTTATTGAACCTGTAAACTTAAATGCAGCACCAGAAGATTCATTGATTGACCTTTCTTGCTTTCCTTGTTTAGAATCTTTTCTTGACCTATTTAATGATTCTAAAGTTGACAATCCTCGAACCCTGAAATACCGGACAAAACACACAGTAAGGTTCAGCGCAACCGCAGGGTTCAAAAAATTCAGCTTCACCGCCAACTTCCGTTATCGAAGCTTCATTCAAGAAGTAGACGAATATTTACACCTAGTAATAGGCGGCCTAAATTATTTTAGAACCGAAGTTCGTCCTGACGGACAAAAAGTAGTTGATATGATTGCCGCTTATGACATCACAGACAAAGCAACCCTTTCACTAACTGTAGACAACGTCTTTAACCAAGAATACATGGTAATCCCTGGTTTTCTGGGTGAACAAAGAAAGTATACATTACAGTTCATTCAACGCTTCTAACAAAAGCCAATAAAACCAAATCCAAAAGCGAGTTCCAATCCTATGGAACTCGCTTTTCACATTATCCAAGAACCAATTTCGCTTTTTCTTTAGCAATCCCAATTGTAGCAATAGATCCCGAATTAAACTGCAGATAATCCGATTGAATACCATCACTGAAAATAATTCCATTCTCAGGCATTTGAGACTCAATAATAAGAGGAGACTTCGCACTTAACCTTCCTGCGGCTAAAGTCACCTGCGTCGTCTTACTACTAAAAGGCTCACGAACAATAAAAATCAGCTCATTAGTATCCCACTCCAATGTAATCTGATTAACCTCCGATCTCCCTAGAAAAGCATTCCCAATCCCCTTTGCCATATTAAACAATGAGCTCAACCATCCCGTAGAACCAGCTCCCGTAGAAACAATAATCCCACTAGAAGAATGATTCTCTGATTGACCATGAAAAGAAAGTCGATAACGAGCAGAAACATGTGTTTTAGGACCAATGAAGAGATCATTAAAGGCCAAAAGCCTTTGCCCATCATTTAGTTTAGCTTCAGCCATAGTAACCATCTTATAACGATAATTCCCGCGAATAACCTTCTTTACAATAGGAACCAAATTGGATGGATTAAAAGGAAGCAAGATCCCATCATACTGATGTGAATCAGGATTCACTCCAATAATCGGATTTCCCGCTGCATATTTAGCCGTATTTGCCACCAGACCATCTCGCCCAATTACAATTACAATATCCTTAGGATCAAACAAATAGTTTGTAATATAAGCTCGCTGTACAACCTTAGTCTTAATAATTCCCCTTAAGTTTTTAATCGTTTGTTCTAGAGAATTTCGATAATTTACATCCTCCACCTCATAACGATCAAAATCAACATCAGCATCTTCCAAGACCTGATTTTGGCTGATATTACTCGACTTAGCAATCTTTTTCGACTGCTTAATAAAGAACTTCGCTTGAGCAATGTTATTAAAGCGACTCTTCAACTGTTCCAAACGAGTCTCACTAGTAACGATAATTGCTTTTGGTTCTGCTGATGATAATCCCATACTTCAAGAATAAAAACCCTTAAGACTTAAATGTAACCTCCGTTGCGCCGTTGCCATATCGGATTGGATCGGCAAGCTTAAACTCCTTAACATAAGAATTAAAACTCAACTTTCGATGAATCTCACGCTTCAGTTTTCCTTTCCCGATCCCATGTATGAGGATAAGTTTCGTATAGTTCTCAATAATAGCCTCATTCAATACACGTTCAAACTCCAACATTTGTATCTGAAACATTTCAGCAGGAAGCATGGTTCCCCAATCTTCTCGCAACTCCTCTATATGCAAATCAATAATCATCGTATGCTTCGTCCGAACCTGCATATCCACCTCCTTTACCACCTGTCCTTGCTGATTCATATTATAGAGAACCTTCCCCTTCTCAACCTCTCGAAGAGGAAACAACCAGCCATTACCACTCAAACTCTTGATATAAGAAATCTTCTTTTGCAAACGACTCTTATTCCAAGGAAGAGCCTTTTTCATGGGCTCCTCTGGATGATTACGCCCTGGAAGAAAAAATAGAAACTGAAAGAATAACTCTTTCGTTCCATTCACTTTCGCCTTTTGAAACTTCCCTAATAAACGAGTACTATCTGGAGCAATGGTACCCGCCGCAATCCCTTCATACTTCCGCACAACCTGCATATGAAACGAAAACATCAATGTATATTTCTCTGGATTCAAAAGATGAAGCTCATAATACTCATCATCAATTCGAATAACAGCCAACGTAATCTCCTGAATTGCCATAGAGATCGTATCATTTCGAGTCCCTCTATCCTCCGAAGACTTACTCAAATTAGACGGCCCCGCACCATGTACAACGACCAATTCTGTTACCCCAAACTCCCGAATAAAATCATCAATATCAACCTCAACCGTATACTCATCCAAAATTCGAGTAATTTCCCCCTCCCCTTCCTCATGAAGAAGACGAACCTTCTGACCTACATAAAACTTCATGTGATTACTTTAACGTATTAGTCTACAAACAATTTACACAAAGATATGTTTTTCGAGAAATACAAACCGCCTTTATAACGGGATTTCCTCATATCGAATCACTTAAATCAACTCACCCCTTCAATCTTTAAAAACTTAACCTTAATTTCGCCTCCTCAACAGTATACATTCACATGAGAGATATAGTCTTTGATATAATCCAAAAAGAGCTTACGCGTCAAAAGGAAGGCATCGAACTCATAGCCTCCGAGAACTTTGTAAGCCCTGCTGTAATGGAAGCAGTAGGAAGTTGTCTAACAAACAAATACGCAGAAGGCTTACCAGGCAAAAGATACTACGGAGGATGCCACTTCGTAGACGAAGCCGAAAACCTTGCCCGTGACCGAATCAAAGAACTATTTGGAGCCGAATGGGTAAACGTCCAACCACACTCAGGAGCACAAGCAAACGCTGCTGTAATGCTAGCCCTACTCCAACCAGGTGACCCAATCCTCGGATTCGACCTATCACACGGCGGACACCTAACCCATGGCTCCCCCGTAAACTACTCAGGAAAACTCTATCAACCCCACTTCTACGGAGTAGAAAAAGAAACTGGCCGAATTGACTACACACAGATTCGCGACAAAGCAAAAAAAGTAAACCCCAAACTCATTATCGCAGGAGCAAGTAGCTACGCCAGAGATTGGGACTATAAAATATTCCGTGAAATCGCAGACGAAGTAGGAGCAGCACTAATGGCCGATATATCTCATCCTGCTGGACTAATCGCCACAGGCCTCCTAAACGATCCCCTCCCATACTGTCACCTCGTCACCACAACCACACACAAAACCCTAAGAGGCCCCAGAGGCGGACTGATTATGGTCGGGAAAAATGCAGGAAACCCACTAGGCATCAAAACCCGAAAAGGGAAACTCAAAAGAATCGGAACCCTCCTGAACAGTGCCGTATTCCCAGGAACCCAAGGAGGCCCCCTAATGCACGTAATCGCAGGAAAAGCAGTAGCATTCGGAGAAGCCCTCAAACCCTCCTACAAAGAATACACAAAGCACATCATCAAAAACGCACAAGCCTTAGCCAAAGCCTTAGTTGCCAAAGGATACCAACTTATATCCCAAGGAACAGACAATCACCTAATGCTAATTGATCTCCGAAACAAAGGCCTAACAGGGAAAATTGCCGAGGCAGTCCTAGGGAAAGCAGACATCACTGTCAACAAAAATATGGTGCCTTTCGACACCGAAAGCCCAATGGTAACCAGCGGAATTCGTATCGGAACCCCCGCCGTCACCACCCGCGGATGTACAGAAAAAGACATGCTACAAATCGCCGAATTCATCGACCGCGCCCTCATGAACGCAGACAATGAAAACGCAATCGCAGAAGTAAAGCAAGAAGTAAAAGCATACATGACACAATTCCCCCTATTCGTAGAAAGCCCTACTACCCTCGTATAAACAACCAATCGTTTCTCAAACAATTAAGGCCAATTCCTTCTCCGAGGAATTGGCCTTAACCATTACGCCCCTCTCCCAATGCGCTTCCATACATCCCCAGCCATATCATTCAAATCAGGCGATATCTTCAATCCCAAAATCAACAACATATATCCGCCCCCCAAAATCAAACTCTTAAAAACACTATCTAAAATCACATAAGGAATACTAGGCAATAGCTGTCCCACCAATACCGTAACCGCAGCAATTCCCCCCACATACAAAAACCGAACATTCACAGGCTGTAGCCCATACTCCCACCACAAAAACCCCCACTTCAACAAATTAAACACCACAAAAGCCATTGCACTCCCAATCGCAGCCCCATTCAACCCATAAAGAGGAATAAATACATAATTAAGCACAATCGTCAGTCCTAAAAAGATCAGATTAAACAAAAGATCATAACGATACTTAGGACAAGTCGCAATAATATACGTATTCAAACCCGTAACCATATCCACCAAATACCCAAACCCAATAATCACAACCACCCACTTCCCATCCCGATAATTCTCAGGAATAAAGTAGTACAGATTATCTAAATTATAATAAATCCCAATCAAGAGAATACAACCCAAAATCGTCTGAATCAACGAAGTACGCGTATATAACCGCTGAATCTTCCCCAAATCATTATCCTTCCACGCATCCGCAACCACCGAACCCGCAATCCGCCCAATCCCCCGAAAAGGAAGCGATACAAGCACTCCAATAAAATACCCAATCGAATAAACACTAACCCCAGCCAGCCCAATCAACGACCCAACCATCAGCATATCAATCCGCTGAGCCATATTCGTCGAAGTCGTCGAAAAAAAAGCATAAAAACTATACCCCATAAACTCCTGCGCCCGCTCCCGATTAAAACTCTCCATCGTAGGCTGAAAAGAAAACTTCCGCAACGTCAGAATATACCCAAACGTCAGCACAGGCATAATCAAAATAAAACTAAATGTATAATAGAAAAAGAACTGCATAGAGCTCATAAACCCCATCATCACCCCAACCATCCCCAACGCAATCGCCAAACGCATCAACACCTCACGAGTAATCAATGGAAAAACCGTCTTAAAAACCACCTTCCCCAATACCTCCGCCACCTTATAGAACATCATTGCAAGTCCAAAGGGCAACAGCCAATAAAAGTAATCAACCAATAAAGCCGAATTCTCCTGATAAGCCTCAATAATCTCCCCACGAAAAATTAACCCAAACAACGTCACCACCAGAAACCCAGCCGATACCATAAACAAATAAAAAAATACAATCCCATTATGACGCTTATCCTCATCCGACCGGTAATGAGGGAAATAACGTAT
>Ga0163111_10000712_pt1 | contig 19865 bp, 18 predicted proteins | sample CRUFie1St18metaG_FD_109645 | JGI IMG/M metagenome (GOLD analysis project Ga0163111, IMG submission 109645) | Marine microbial communities from the Costa Rica Dome - CRUD Field 142mm St18 metaG | ecosystem: Environmental > Aquatic > Marine > Oceanic > Photic zone | place: Costa Rica: the Eastern... | reverse complement strand
CTTGAGTAAGGTATTCCCAGCTGGGTATTCGAAGGTCAAGCGCTTTAGTAGGGTATTCCCAGCTGGGTATTCGAAGGTCAAGCGCTTAAGTAAGGTATTCCCAGCTGGGTATTCGAAGGTCAAGCGCTTGAGTAAGGTATTCCCAGCTGGGAATAGGCGTGAACAACGCCATTTCTCCCCCTATGAAAAAGGATTGATTTTTGTTTGGGGAAAGATGTAATAATTTCTCGAAAACAAAGTTTTTGAAGTTATATAGGGTATTTCTACTTTTGTGTCGTTTACGGCGAAAAATCCTTTATTTCAATATAATTTACGTATCGTTATTTAGACTTGTAAACCAAAGCATTATGAGAAAATTTTTGAATTTATTGTCTATTGCTCTAGTGGTTATGATAGGCATCTTGGGAACGGCTTGTGAGGTTGATCCTTGTAAAGACGTAGTATGTAACAATACAGACGCAAACGCTTTCTGTTTGGAAGGTTCTTGTGTATGTAGCCCTGGATATGAGGGAACAGACTGTAGCACGCTATCTGCTACTCGTTTTGAAGGAAGTTATGACGCTGTAGAAACATGTGACGTAGCAGGATCTTATACATATGTTGATCCTGTTGTAGTGAGTGCTTCTGCTGTTGATCCTTCTAAAATCTTCTTGAACAACTTGACTGACTTTGATTGTAATGGTAGTTCTGTGAACGCTAGTGCAAACATCGTATTGAACGAATTTACATTGGATTCTACTGAGGTACACTGTGACCTTCCTGGATTGGTTGGATTCACTATCGGTGGAACAGGTACATACTTCGAAGCAACAAGTACGATCACGCTTAACTACCGTATTTATTTCTTGGATAACACAAGCGACAATTGTACAATTACCCTTACGAAAAAGTAAGAGTGTATCATTGTTTACATAGCTTATATGTAGGACGGGGGCTTACTCGGCTCCCGTCTTCTTTGTTTCATTCTATCTATTTATTTTACTTATTGATAAAAAGTTGCTTATGCGTTTTCGATTTTGGTTTGTATGCTTGGTAGGCCTATTGATAGGGTTGGAGGGCTGTAACCGTTTGTGCAATAATGTGGAGTGCAATGACCCCAATGGAGCATGTGTTGATGGGGCTTGTGTATGTAAACTGGGCTTTGAGGGAGACGATTGTAGTGTAGTGTCGGCAGATAAGTTCTTGGGATCATATACGGTGAATGCTGGTTGTAGTTCGGCTAGTTACTTTTCGACCATTGTTGCTACCGAAGATGGGGATGGCAATGTGGTGAATGGCTTTGTGGAGATTCATAATTTCGGCAATACACAATGCCCCTCTAGTGGAGAGATTCGGGTCTTGGCGCGTGTTGCTTCAGACTCTATCTATATTGATCCAGAGCCCTATTGTGTAGAAGGAGGCTTCGGCGGATTTACTTTCTCTAGTGCCAGCGGGGTCATTAGCGGAAATAACCTAACCATGACGTATACCCGTGAGTATACACAACAAGGAAACTTGGTGACAGAAACCTGTACAGATGTTTTCCAGAAGTAAGGAAAAAGTTTGGGTTTGATGCTAGGAAAAGCGGAGGTGATTTATTATCTTGTTTTAGGAAAATACATTTGTCATGCGTTATTTATCATTCATTTATTCGATTGTTATAGTTTGTACCCTCGTATTGCTGGCTTCTTGCGATAAAGATCCTTGCGAGGATTTGGCCTGTGATACGGTGGGAGGAAATTGTGTGAATGGGATTTGTCAGTGCAATGAAAACTATGAAGGCTTGGATTGCTCTTCCTTATTGCGAGATAAGTTTCTAGGAACCTATTTGGTCACGCCTACTTGTGGGGGAACAGCTGATAATCCTTATACCGTAACCATCACAGGTTCGGGGGCGAGTTTGAGTAAAATTCTGATTGAGAATTTTGGCAATACCCCTTGTGGTGCAACGATTTCTGCTACAGTAGATAATAATTTCATCTCTGTAGACGATGATGGAGGGGTTTGTGTAACGGCAGATGAGGAATACCGAATAGAAGGCACAGGGCAGATGAGCAGTGCCGATTCAAGCTTTACGGTTTCTTATGTGGTTACGCACGCTTTTTTTGGAACGGAGCTAAGTACTTCTTGCACCGCTACCTTGGTGAGGCAGTAAACGAATTGCCATACATAGATAAACAGAATAGGCGCAGAGGAATATCCTTTGCGCCTATTGCTATATGATAAGTATGCTACTAGCGTCAATTGTCTAGCGAAGGAAGCGGTTGAGGCTCCCTCCAAACAAGGCTGTATGTTCGAGCTCTTCCTCAATACGAAGAAGCTGGTTGTACTTCGCAATTCTATCGCTTCGAGAAGCTGATCCTGTTTTAATCTGACCCGTATTAAGGGCAACAGCTAGGTCTGCGATGGTATTGTCGGATGTTTCTCCACTTCGGTGGCTAATGATAGAAGAGAAGCCATTGAGGTTTGCCATTTGCACCGCTTCAATGGTTTCGGTCAATGATCCGATTTGGTTTACCTTAACTAGGATTGAATTCGCCGACTTCTCCTTGATGCCTCGTGACAATCGCTTGACATTGGTCACAAATAAATCATCTCCTACAAGCTGAACTTTATCACCAATTGCTGCATTTAGCTTTGCCCAAGTCGCCCAATCATCCTCATCAAGTCCATCCTCAATCGAGATAATCGGATACTTCTTCGCCCAATCTGCCCAGAACTCTACCATTTCATCAGGCGTAAGCTCTTGTCCTGTAGACTTATGGAAGATATAACGATTCTTTTCGCGGTCGAAGAACTCCGTACTTGCTGCATCAAGCGCAATGTATAGATCCTCTCCTGGAACATAGCCTGCCTTCTCAATTGCTTCCAATACCGTTTGGATGCCTTCCTCATTCGACTTCAAATTCGGAGCGAATCCCCCTTCATCTCCTACATTCGTACTAAGGCCCCGCTTCTTCAATACCTTCTTGAGGGCATGGAAGGTTTCTGTTCCCATTCTGAGGGCTTCAGAGAAAGAAGTTGCAGAAACAGGAACCACCATGAATTCTTGAATATCAATCGAATTGTCAGCATGCGATCCTCCATTAAGGATATTCATCAGAGGCACAGGGAGGGTTCTTGCATTCACACCGCCTATGTATCGATATAGCGGAAGTTCGAGGCTATTGGCAGCCGCTTTTGCTACAGCGAGAGATACCCCAAGAATGGCATTTGCCCCTAATTTACCTTTGTTCTCCGTTCCATCCAGTTCGAGTAGGGCAGAATCCACCTCTACTTGTTCCGTAACAAGCATTCCTTCTAGCTCCGTCGCAATAAGCGTATTCACATTATTGACCGCTTGGAGTACCCCCTTCCCATTGTATCTTTCAGGATCCCCATCTCTTAATTCGATGGCTTCATATGTTCCTGTACTGGCTCCAGAAGGTACAGCAGCTCGCCCTAATGCGCCATCAGAAGTCAATACTTCGACCTCAATGGTGGGATTTCCTCGTGAATCAAGAATTTCTCTTGCTATGATTGAATCAATATAACTCATGATGTTTTGTCTAAAGTCTTCTGAATTGATGTTGTATGTTTGTATGGTTTCAGGTTTCAAAGATGGGCAAATTTCTGTGTATTTAAAATGCTTTATGGCAATTCGATGGGGGCAAAAAAATGTCTCGCTCCATTCATATCCATTGTTTTTATGGTTTATTTGTATTTGTATAGGGATTGTTTCACTTCAATAAAAGTTCTATGGATCGTTTATCGGTATTAGCATTGCAAATGGATATCGTTTGGCAAGACCCCAAGGCCAATCGCCAGCATATTGAATCCTTGTTAAAAGGGGCTCCTCCTACAGATGTCATTATCTTTCCCGAGATGTTCACATCGGGCTTTTCGAAATACCCTAGTAATGGGGAGGAGCCTGGAGGTGAAACGGCCTTGTGGATGCAAAAGATAGCAGGAGAGCATGATGCCTTGGTGATGGGTTCATACAATGTGCGCGAGAAAGGGAAATCCTACAATCGATTGTTGGTTGTCACAAAAACAGGAATTGTGGGGCAATATGATAAGCGACACCTATTCCGAATGGCAGGAGAGGATGAGCGATATTCTGGGGGCAATACCCGAACCATCATCGAATACAAAGGCTGGCGTATTTGTCCGTTGGTATGCTATGATTTACGCTTCCCCGTTTGGAGCCGCAATACGATGGGAGAGGATGGCCGAATGGACTACGATCTCTTAATCTATGTGGCAAATTGGCCAAGAGCACGTGCCTATCATTGGGATTCCCTCCTAATTGCTCGTGCAATTGAAAACCAAGCCTTTGTCGTAGGGATTAACCGAGTAGGAGTAGATGGCAACGATATTTCGTACAATGGATGCTCGTCTATATTGGATCCCTTAGGCAATCGCCTTGCGCATTCGACCGAACAAGAATCCCTCCTCTTTGCCCAATTAGACAAAAACGTACAGGAGAAATTGCGTAAGAGTTTCCCCGTTTGGATGGATGCAGACCAATTCACCATATTATAAGGAATTGCATTGGTCGCCTACCCAACGAATCCCCTTATTTTTTTCGTCTATTTTTCTATATGATGCAATGTTTAGCTTATTCAAACTATATATATACTATGCTACGTAAAGGCTTTTTAGGTACTTTAGGACTATTATTTATGTGTTTGCCCTTGCTGACAACAGCCCAACAGGTTCAGCGTTGTCACAGTGAAGAGTATTGGGAAATGATGCAGGAGGATGATCCCAGTATGGAAGGGCGTATTCAGGCGTATGAACGCGCCTATCAGATGTTTTTGGCCAATGGAGGCACAAATACATCTACGCAGAGAGTTTCTGATTGCAATGTGCTCACCGTTCCTGTGGTTGTGCATGTCATCTATGATGATGCAACCTCCAATATTTCTGATGCGCAGGTAATCAGCCAGATTGATATCTTGAATGAGGACTATCGCCGAATTCCTGGATCGCCTGGATTCTCGGAAGGGGTAGATACGAAAATCCAATTCTGCTTAGCAACGCTTGATCCTAATGGAAATGCTTCTACAGGTATCACCCGAACGGAATCAAGTCTGACCAATCACTCCCAAGGGCAATCTTCTTCCTTAAAGAGCTTGATTCGCTGGAATACAAGCCGATACCTGAATATGTGGGTTGTGAAAGACATTGATGGAGGAATCCTCGGATATGCAACTTTGCCTGGAGGTTCTCCCAACCTAGATGGGGTTGTAGTAGCAGGGAAGTACTTTGGAAATACAGGGACTGCTCAAGCGCCTTTTAACCGTGGCCGAACCACTACCCATGAGGTTGGGCACTACTTAGGCCTACGCCATCCATTCGACGGCGGTTGCTCTGGCTTAACTCCTTCCAATTGTGCGTCTCAAGGCGACCGTATTTGTGACACGCCTCCTCAGTCTGAGCCTCACTACGGATGCCCAAGTCGTATCAATACTTGCGATGAGACACCCAAAAACTTGCCTGATCCTATCAGAAACTATATGGGCTATGTCGATGATGCCTGTATGGATGAATTCACGGCTGGACAACGCGATCGAATGGTCTTTACCCTACAAGGCAATCGTGCAAACCTCGTCTCTAACAGCAACCTAACCGCAACAGGTTGTGATGGGATGGCTATCATCCAATCAAAGCCTGAGGCACGTTTTACCTCTGATGTCACCAGTGGTTGTGCATTCGCCGAATTTACCTTCGAAGACCTGTCAGAGGGCTGTGTAACTTCTCGTTCGTGGCTATTCCCAGGGGGTAATCCTGCTACCTCAACCTCCCAAACGCCTACAGTAATCTATGCGGCTCCTGGCTCGTACCCTGTACAATTAATCGTAGCCAATGGCCAAGAATCAGATACGACTTTCGAGGTAGGCTATGTGCAAATTATGAACTCGGGTTCTACGCAGGGATTGTTTACGGAAAGCTTTGAGAGTGCGAACTTTATCCCAGCAGAATGGAAAATCGAAAATCCTGATGGCCAAATTGGGTGGGAGCTATATACTACGGCTGGAAGCGAAGGGGATTATTCGGCTGTATTGCGGAATTATGACTATCATTCTATGTGTAGTGAGGACAACCTCATCACAGGACTAATTGATATTGGAAGCCTAAGCGAAAGCGCAGAATTGCGGTTCGACTTTGCCTATAAGCTTCGTGGCACAAATAGCCAATACCATGATGATTTCCGTGTAATGCTCTCTACAGATTGCGGCGAACAGTATGCCTTTACTATCTATAGCCTAACGGATAGCCTCGGAGGTATCGGCACCCAATCTAGCTCTTTCAGCCCTTCTGCAGGTGATTGGCAAACGGTCGCTCTTGACCTTACTCCGTATTTGCCCTTTGGCACCATTCGACTCCAATTCCAAGCAGTCGGTATGGGAGGGCAAAACCTATACCTCGACAATGTCCGAATCGAAAGCATTCCCCTTTCTGTAGAAGACCAAATTGAAGAGGTTCGTTCATTAGACATTATGCCGAATCCTTTTGCTTCCTCATTCGATTTCGCCATAGATTTGGATAAGGCGAGTGATGTGTCTGTGGAGGTATTGGATTTCCAAGGGCGAACGGTATTCGCTTCTACATTGGGGCATGATTGGATTGGACAACATTCAACGCGGATGAACCAGCCCGAAATCATGGCATTGCCCTCAGGCATCTACTTTGTTCGGGTACGAACAGACTTCGGACTACTTTCTAAAAAGGTTATCAAACAATAGAGACATACAATGAATACTTTGGTTAGACACATTCAATTACTAGTTTGCTTTTTCGCCTTATACCTGATTGTTCCTCATACACATGCACAATCGACCTCAGAACTCTGTGGAACCGATCAATACCATGAGGCACAACTTCGAGAAAACCCTGGTCTCGCCCAACGCCTTGCCAATTTGGAGCGAGAATATGTGGAATACGTAGAAGCAGGGGGGAGTGCCACAACGAGAGGGGGAGGAAGTTGCGATATCCATGTAATCCCTGTAGTGGTACACGTCGTATACAATAGTACCAATTCGAATATTTCTGATGAGCAGATTCATAGCCAAATTGAGGTATTGAACGAGGATTATCGTCGGATGTATGATACCGAAGGTTATGGCCATGGAATCGATTCCTATATCCAATTTTGCTTAGCGAATTTTGATCCGAATGGCAATCCTACTACAGGGATCACCCGAACAGAATCTCCCGTATCAGACCACGATATCAGTAATCCCTCTCCTTTGAAATCATTGATTCGCTGGAATACAAGCCGCTACCTCAATATGTGGATAGTGAATGATATTTCAAGTTCGGGTCAGCCAGGAACCATCCTCGGCTACGCCCAATTCCCTGGCGGCAATCCTTCTACGGATGGAGTTGTGATTCGACATACAGCTTTTGGCCGAACAGGATCCGTAACCTCTCCTTCAAACCGTGGCCGAACAGCCACCCACGAAGTAGGGCATTACCTCGGATTGGCGCACCCTTTCCAAGGAGGATGTACAGGAACAACCCAAGGCAATTGCTTGACACAGGGCGACCGTATTTGTGATACACCTGCACAGGATGAACCTCCTTATGGATGTCCTTCTCTTTTCTTGAACACCTGTACAGATGCCCCCAATAATTTGCCTGATCCTGTGAAGAATTATATGAACTATGTGAACGATGCCTGTATGAACCAGTTCACACCTGGTCAATTGGATCGAATGGAGTTCTATCTAAATGGAACCCGTAGCCAATTGGTTTCTACTTCGAATCTTGCATCAGTGGGATGTGATACGGTTCAGGCGATTATTGCCAAACCTACTGCTAAGTTTTCTTCCAGTGTCTCAACTGCATGTCCTGGAACCCTGATTTCCTATACGGATGAGTCTGACGGATGTGTGGATTCATGGTCGTGGGTATTCCCTGGCGGAACTCCCATCACCTCTACTGATCCTAATCCAGTGGTATCCTACACAACTCCAGGAACCTATCCTGTGAACTTAACCGTAACAAATTCTGTGGATTCGGATGTGGTCACGAAGAATAACTATATCCAAATCAGCGGAAACCCAGCTGAACCTCCTATTATGGAGGGTTTTGAAGCAACTACATTCGTACCATCAGATTGGAAGATTGAAGACGAAGATGCTGCAGGAGGATGGAATAGTACGATAAGCGCGGCTTCCGAGGGTGTTGCTTCCGCAGTAGTCAGCAATTATACGCTGACGGATGAGCCTGCGATTGGAAGTGAAGACAACTTGCTATTGCCAACCTTAAACCTCCAAACGGTTTCGCAGGCTTTCTTGACATTTGACTATGCCTATAAGAAGCATTCGGATTTCCGTGAGGATATACTGCGAGTAGATTTGTCGTTGGATTGTGGAAATAATTTTACAGTCAATCTCTTCAATAAGGCAGGAGGAGATCTTGCAACGGTAGCAGGAGAGCAGAGTAATGAAGCTTATATCCCTGATGCAGGAGATTGGCGTACGGAAACCATTGACCTGACTCCTTATGCTGGTCAAGGCCTTATCCGTATCCGTTTCCAAAACATCGGCTTAGGCGGACAAAATGTATACCTAGACAATATCAACCTTTCTACAGCCGTATCGATTGAAGAGGACTTGGGCATCATAGACGAATTCCAAGTCATTCCTAACCCGTTTACAGATGCAGTGAGTGTTGAATTAGGTCTTACGGAGGGTAGCCCTGTAGAGATTGAAATCTTGGATTTGAGTGGGCGCAGCCTTGGCCGACAATCATATGCTTACCAATTAGCAGGTGCACACCGCTTTGAATTAGGTTCTGAGATTTTAGGAGGCTTGGCTTCAGGTATGTACTTTGTTACCGTTCGTACGGATGCAGGGAAAGCAAGCCAAAAACTCATCAAACAATAAACTTCAACTGATTCAAACAAGAATCTCAAGAGAGCGGGAATGCGATAAGGCATTTCCGCTTTTATCGTTTGTATTCAGCGAAATACCGGAACAGATAGAAATATCTGTCCGGTATTGTATATATTAAAAACAAGAACAAGCTTATCGTGTACCTGCCAATAGGTAGAGAATGGCCATTCTAACGGCTACTCCATTCTCTACTTGTTCCAATATAATAGAATGATCGGAATCTGCAACTTCGCTTGTGATTTCTACGCCTCTATTTATGGGGCCTGGGTGCATGATGGTAACCTGTTTATCCAAAGACTTCAGTAGCTTTAGGTCAAGTCCGTACATCATACTATATTCTCTTAGGGAAGGGAAGTATTTAATATCTTGGCGTTCTAGTTGGATGCGGAGCATATTGGCTGCATCACACCAATTGAGGGTTTCGCGTAGGTTATAGCTGACCTCGGCTCCCATAGACTGGATATATCGAGGTATAAGTGTTGGAGGACCGCACACCCTTACATTTGCCCCCAACTTCTTTAATGCCAGTATATTCGACAATGCAACACGGCTATGTTTAATATCCCCAACAATGGCAATGTTCTTATCCGTAAGGTCGCCAAACTGTTCCTCTAGAGAGAAACAATCTAAAAGTGCTTGTGTTGGATGCTCATGTGTGCCATCTCCTGCATTGATGATATTAGCGGGTATATGTCTACTCAGAAAGAGAGGAGCCCCAGGATGCGGATGACGCATCACCACCATATCTACTTTCATTGCCAAAATATTATTGACGGTATCTAGTAGGGTTTCCCCTTTCTTTACACTACTCGCAGAAGCTGAGAAATTCACCACATCCGCAGAAAGACGCTTCTCCGCTAGTTCAAAGGAAATGCGGGTGCGGGTTGAATTTTCGAAAAATAAATTGGCAATGGTAATATCTCTAAGAGAAGGGACTTTTTTAATGGGGCGATTAAGCACATCCTTAAATTGTTTGGCGGTGTCAAGGATTTGCCGAATGTCATCCCTTTGTATGTATTTAATGCCCAAGAGGTGGCGCGAACTTAAGGACATAGATTGTTGTTTAACTTACCTTAAATTGCCATGCAAATTAGGATATTGAAAGCGTAAATCCTATTCTTCGACCTTGGTAATATAGACGCTATCTCTCTGTTTCCCATCTTTAGAGAGCCTTACATATACCCGCTCTGTTTTGATAGCATCGACTTGGATTCCTACATACGCCGCCTCAATGGGAACTTCCCTTTCTCGCATTCTGTCTACAAGTACCATTAACTCTACAGATATAGGCCGCCCAAACGCAAGCATTGCATCAAGTGCGGCACGTACCGTTCTTCCCGTATACAAAACATCGTCAATGAGAATAATGCGTTTCCCCTCTGTGAGAAAGTCTATTTGGGTTCGATTGGGTTGGAGTGGCGCAACCTTTTTTCGGAAATCGTCCCGAAAAAAGGTTACATCTAATTCTCCATAAGGAATATTAGCCTCTGGCACCAAATTCTGTAAGAGTGCGTTGATTCGACGAGAGACGAATACCCCGCGAGGTTGTATGCCAATAATAGCGGTATTCTCGAAGGTTTCGTATCGCTCAATCAATTGATGACAGAGGCGCAACAAAGTAATATTGAGTTTGCCAGCTGGAAATAACTCTAGTTTCATGACTTAATCAGCATACTTTGCTCTTCTCCGAGTCGTTTCATGATATTTTCTACTATCAAGGTATAGAAATGCTTTCTCCCTTTGGTCTTCCCCTGCTTAATGAGACCAATCTCGGTCATAATTTTGATGTATTTCTTGGCTGTGGTTCCTTTGATGTGCAATTCCTTTTCCAAATCTTGAGAGAAGAAGCCATCTTTTTGATGGGATACCAAGAACTTAGGCATATCAAATACCACTTCGAATATGGTTCCTTTCTTATACAAGTCGTAGAACATATACCGAATGCCTTTTTCTAACTGTCGATTGTCCGTTTGGATTAGATCCAAGAAGAAGCCTAAACGATTCACCTCATTAAAAGTGATATAACTTCGGAGGTTTCTGTAGGAGAAGTCTAAATGTTCTGCTGCTTTAGGAAGATCTCCCTTTGTAATAGAGATACATTTATTGAGGGTGTCATTCCGAACCTGATTCGGTACCTTCTTAAAGTCGTCCCAATCTGCTTGCATGAAATTTAAGGGATTGCTTCTCTTCTCCAGTTCCATGAGGATATTATCTGCCATAGCAGCACCTACCTCATCTTGCATGGCAATATTTCCGATACGGAGCATCTTAATCGCATAGTATTGGTAGGAGAAGTATACACGAATATTGTAATGTGAAACTTCTTCAAAGCTACTATACTCTGCTCTAAATCGGTTGATTAGGTATAGGCCTATTGGATCTACTATCTTCGGCAATTCGTCAATGATTTCCTTAATCTTTCCAAAGAAATCATCTAAAATCTGAACCACCCAAGAAATCCCTGGCTTGCTGCATTCATCTTTGAAAACGCGGTTTATCTCATTGAACGACCGAACAATAAGGTAGAAGCCTCCTTTATCTAAGCGTTTGTTTGCAGCTTTAAAAATGTCTAATACGACATCATGCGCCTTCGAAACATTGGAGGTTTGTAGCTGACGAAGGTAAAGCCCTACGGAGTCCATATAGCAGACATAGTTCTCAGCCTTCTTAAAGTGTTGAGAAATTTCCTTGCATTCTTTTTCGGTAACGGCAGTGCCATATTCAAGACTCATCAATGCTCTATCAATTCGATATGACATTTCTTGTCTTTCGTATCGGCTTTCATTGGCAATGGAAATAGCCTGCGTAAGATAGGTCTCTGCTTGATTACGGAAATGATCCCGATTGGTAATCTCTGTTCCTATATCATGCAACCATTTATAGGCTTGAGAGATAGAGTGAGATACACTAGATTGCAAAAAGCTCGGAATACCATAACCCGAATAATCTTCGGTATGACGCTCTTTGTAGGGCTCCAACATTTTGGCAGCCTCACTGACGCCTTCACTACTTTTCTCAAATTTGTCAAACTGCTTGGAGAGTAGTTTCCCTTGTAATTCGTGAGCAGCAAACCCATATACCATACGAATATACTCATCCTCGGAAGCTTTGGCTACTTGATCAAGGCTTGCAACTATATCCTCCGTTTTCTTTATAGAATTGGCTCCTTTTTCCTTGAAATAGTATTCTGCATAGAATATGTAATTTCCTAGATTGTTTTCTATTCCCCCTTCAGCTAGGGCTTTGTGAAACCAAAAACGAGATTTTCTATATAGATTCGTATCTTCTTCTTCAAGGTATACAGCACCAATTAATGAGGATAATTCGGCTATCGCTCCCTTATCAAAGGAATCCCAAGGTAGGTCTTCGATTTGCTCTTCGAATTGTTCTACCGTAATATGCCGAATAATTCTCAGTAAACAGGTCAACGAGAAGTTGAAATATTGCTCTTTGGGCTCAAATTGTATACCTGTATCAGGAATACTTTTGAGTACACCTATCTTCTGATGTATTGCTTTTAAGGCCGATGTTAAGGCCGTATAGTCATGAGATAATGTGAAATATTGAACAGTAACTCTACTCAGAAACCAGAAAAAATTTACATCCTTTTTGCTTTGAAGAGAAGCTACTTCTAAATCCTTTACAAGTACTTCCCGCATCTCCTCAAAGTTAATGATATTGATTTCCTTGACTACCCGTCTGAGAGAGCGAGGCAATTTATACTTACCCGATGCAAGGGAAAGGTTCAAAATAAACTGATACGCGAATGCATTATTCATATACTTCTATGATTTTCTAATCTACCTCCTTGAATAAATGGAGTATTGTAATCCCTTGTTAAGGAATGTAAATTAGCTATGTTTTGTAGTGGATATGTGCTGAATATGCGCACACTGTATTGATTATACTTAAGTTGCATAAAAGTACGAACTTTTGTGAACTTGTTCCAAGTTTTCAGCTATTTTTCTACGGGATTTTACCCTATTCTTATAACATACTCCTTGGTATAAGGATAACACTTTCACCTTCATATTGTTAGCGAAAACATAAATGTATTCATTATATACACGATTTCTGACAAAGAAGGATACTTCTCTTTAAAGGGTGTTTAAGACTGTTTTTTTTCGCAAATTTGTACATGTAGATATAGGATAGATGGATTCAATACATAGATCGAAAACTAATGACGGATATTTTTGATATTATTATCGTTGGAGGAGGGATTGTAGGGGTCGCTGCAGGGTATAAAATCCAAGAGCAAAACCCCCGATTGAAGGTTCTCGTGCTAGAAAAAGAAGACCAACTGGCCAAACATCAAACAGGACGAAATTCAGGGGTGATTCATAGCGGCTTATACTATAAGCCAGGCTCCTATAAAGCCAAGAATTGTGTACAAGGGAGAAGACAATTGGTGAAGTTCGCACAGAAATACCAAGTCCCTCATGAAGTATGTGGGAAGGTTGTCGTAGCCGTGGAAAAGTCCGAATTGCCCTTCCTCAATAAAATCTTTCAAAATGGCCTCGCAAACCAAACCGAAGGAATTGAGATGATCAATGGCTCACAAATCCGAGAAATTGAACCCTATTGCGCAGGTATCCAAGGAATTTGGGTACCTTGTACAGGGATAATCGACTATGTGGCAGCCACCAATAAAATGGCCGAATTAATCCAAGCAATTCAACCCGATAGTGCCGTATTGACTGGGCAAAAGGTAGTCGGAATCAATAAGGAAGGGGAGAAGGCAACGGTCATAACCCAAAAACAATCTTTTGTTGGACGAAAACTCATCTTTTGTGGAGGGCTATTTTCGGATCGACTAGCCAAACTAGATGGTGTGAAAACCAAAGCGCAAATCGTAGGCTTTAGAGGAGATTACTATTACCTTACCACAAAAGGGAAAGAGCGCGTCCGAAATATCATATATCCAGTTCCAAATCCTAAATTCCCATTCCTTGGTGTACACTTCACACGCATGATTGATGGGGAAATCGAATGCGGCCCCAATGCCGTCTTTACCTTCAAACGAGAAGGATATGGCAAAACAGACTTTAGCCTAAAAGATACCATGCAAGCTTTAGGCTTTATTGGCACTTGGCGATTCTTCTTCAAGCACTGGCGATTCGGAGTAGATGAATATAGACGTGCATTCTCAAAGCGAATGTTCTTTAACAAGGTGCGAAAATTAATCCCAAGCCTAGAGATGGATGAAATCGTTCCAGGACGCTCAGGGGTTCGAGCAATGGCATTAGGCCCCGAAGGAAGTATGATTGATGATTTTAAGATTGAGTACGAACAAGATTCTATTCATGTCCTGAATGCTCCTTCTCCTGCCGCAACCTCCGCATTAGCCATTGGCGATGCTATTCGAGAAATGGCAGAGACATACTTCAACCTTAAGGATACTGTTTCCTAAAATGCCTTCATTTATTTAATTGTACCAAATATACTTATGAAGTTTTCGCTCAAAAAGTCTGATATCCTCCAATTATATGGCAGAGTGCTGTATTCCATGCCCGATACAAGGGAGCCTATCCCTAAGGAGGAACCAGAACTAGAGCCCACACACGAAGAACCCCCAACTCTCGAACCAGAGGCACAAACTACTGTAGAGGAAATCCCTACAGATATGCCTCCTATTGAATCGTATATCTTGCCTCCAACTCCCGAGGATAACATTGAACAAACACCTATAGAAGAAAGCCTTCCAGTAGAGGAGGAAAGGGATACTGTTCCTCCTCTAGAAGAAAGGGTAGAGAAGGAACCAATACACGAAACGCCTAAAGCCCTTCCTTTACATATTGATGATACCCCCCCATTACCAAGTCCTGAGTATTTTATATCAGGCAAAAAGATTACATGGAAGATGAAATCAAAGGCAAAATTGGCTTTTGTCTTAACCGACTTTGAATTCGGAAACCGCGTATTAACCCGCTTCCTCAAGAAATGTATTGATGTTGTAGGCTTAGATGCAAAAATCATAGGGTTTGGGGTGATGAATGGACAATCTCAACAATGGGACTTCTCAGACATGCCCGTTGAACACGCCCTCGTATTCGACCAATTAATAGATGATATTCCAAACCCCTATCCTTATGTAGGCAAACAAATCTACCAAACCTTCACCCTAACTGAAATTCAAGCTGACGGATTGAAGGCGGTAGCTCTCGGACAAATTCTCCAGCAAATTCTATCTAAACTGTAATTATATAGCATGAAAATCCTATTCGGAACCAATAATCCCAATAAGCTACGGGAAATCCGAGCCATTCTTTCAGGACATTACGAAGTGCTGTCTTTGAAAGACATCCAATTAGACATGGATGTAGACGAAACAGAACCCACCCTTGAAGGGAATGCCATACTGAAGGCTACTTCTTTCTACAAGGCTGCCAAAATCCCTTGCTTCTCAGATGATACAGGCCTTGAAGTAGCATCTATCAATGGAGCTCCTGGAGTGAAATCTGCTCGTTATGCAGGAGAACATTGCTCTTCCAAAGATAATATCGTCAAACTCCTTGGCGCGTTAGAAGATAAAACAGATCGATCCGCTTGCTTTCGAACAATTGTAGCATTCTGCGATGGTAAAAACACCTATACATTCGAAGGACGAATCGATGGGCATATTACAAAGGATGAAAGAGGTTCCAATGGATTCGGATATGACCCCGTATTCCAACCCGATGGCCTTCAAGAAACCTTCGCCCAACTAGACCCAGACTTTAAAAACTCAATCTCACATAGAGGAAAGGCAATCCAAGCATTTGCCCAGTTTCTCCTTACATACAAAAGGGTTTAAAGAAGCTAAACAATAAGGGTTGTATATGACCGCTAAGACTGCTTATTTTACGGCCGAATAACCATAACTTCCACATCAAGTCTATGAAGCAGAAGCCATATATTGTAGGCATATCAGGAGGGAGCGCGTCTGGAAAGACCTACCTACTTAAGAAAATACTCAAGTTACTTCCACCAGAAAAGGTGACGTTAATCTCACAAGATAATTACTACAAACATATCTCTTTGCAGGAGCGAGATGAGGAAGGCCTCATAAATTTTGACCATCCTCGATCCGTAGACCTCGATCAACTGATTGTGGATATGAACAAAATTCTTGAAGGAGAAACAATTACATTAGAGGAATACACATTCAATAATCCCAATATTATCCCTCGAATGCTTACCTATAAACCTGCCCCCCTTATTATATTGGAGGGCTTGTTTATTTTTTATCCTGCCGAATTGAGGAAATTAATGGATCTCACAATCTTCGTAGACGCCGCCGAACATGTTCGCCTCTCCCGACGAATAGTCCGCGACCTAGAAGAGAGAGGACATACAGACCTCAAGGGCATTCTAACTTCCTTCGAGAAATTTGTTGCACCCATGCACCGAGAATTCATTGAACCCTATAAATACCAATGTGATTTCATCATCCCAAACAATGACCATATGGACACTGCACTAGCAGTATTGATGAATCATTTTCGAGCAATTGTAGGATAGGGGATACCCCCAAAATACAGAAAGACCTTTTAGGAGCTTTTCCTAAAAGGTCTTTCTATATATACTCTACAATTATAGATGCGTACACAAAGTCTACCAAGCCTCCATTGCCGCCTTCAACTGCTCGCTATCCTTCCGCGACAACCCCTCCAACTTAAGAATCTCCTTCACCTCCGCGATACGCTTCTCCTTATTATAGCGGAATACTTCGCGCTCACCCCATTCCTTCTGACAAATATCCTCAATCAACTTCTGATGCGTATCCAAATAATACTCACCAAACAAAGAACTCTCTTCTAGATTCTTATACATCAATGTCAGAATCTCCAAATGCTTTCCACTCCCCAACAAACTCTCCCCTCCATAATCCCATGTCTGCTCAAACCAACCATAAAAATAAGAGTGAATATGACCATAAGGGAATAAAACCTTCTGGAATTCAAGGAACGCATCATCATCCGTATCAGGAGTCATTTTAGCCAAAGGAACAAAATGCCCATAATTCAAGAAGAAATCATAGTTCGTTCCCTCTGCCACATGATGCAATCTCAACCCCTTGATATAATCTTGCAACCAAAGCAAATTCGCTACATCGTACTGACTCTTATGCGAACTGCTCCAATTCAACATATACTTCTCCTTTTCATCATGAAGCTTTGGTACAAGGTAACCCGTAAGATGCTCCATCAGCTCTTTTATATCCGAAGACTCCTTAACATTCTTATCAAAGTACTTATTATGCGAAAGAATCTGCTTCTGAAGATCCTCACTAAATACATTCTTCATCAACTCCTCTGGGTCATTGCTCACAGCCCCTCCATAGACCCATCCTACAATCCCACTATACTTCACCTTCAACCAAGGCTCATTATACTTCACCCCTCTCAATTCAATCTCAGTAGTAAAATCACTTTGCTCACCCTCATAATGCATCTCTCGAAACTCCCGCAAAGTCGCAACCTTCTTCCCATCAAGACCCGCTTGATCACGCATCCGAAGGAGATCTACTTTCGCATACAAAACATCACCTTTCTTATAGGCATACATAGGCATACAGAAATTAAATAATAATAATAAACTTACAATACTTGTGATTTTTCTCATCATAGCAATTCTAATAAATTAATAACTGAAACATAGCATAATTATCTCAGGAACAATGTCGGCTATTCCCAAGCATCTATAGCTCCTTCGATACAAGATCGATCAGAACTAGACAAGCCAGATAACCGCAAAATTTGCTCCACTTCTTCCAAACATTTCGCCTTCGAATAGCGAAAAGACCCCATATCACTCTCATGCGTATAACAAATATCATCTATCACATAACCATGAAGGCCGTCATAATACGGCCGAAACAAAGAACTATTCTCCCGATTCACATATAACTGTTTCAACACAGCCAAATGACGACCACTCCCCAACAAACTCTGAACAGCCTGATCACGAGGAGCATCTAGCCAATAATAAAACTCTGTCTCCACACAACCATCAGGATACTGCAAACAGTGAAACGCAACAAAATCATCATCATCCTTCTCAATACTTTGCTTCGCCAATGTCTCAAAATCTTTATAGGCCAATGCCATCACATCATCATAATCTCGATCCAAATTCCCAACCCGAAGGCCAGAAACATACCCCTCAAACCAATCAAAAGAAGGCTTTCGCACAATATTCGGATGAACCTTTACCCAATTGGCATAATAACGCAAAACCGCCTCATTCAACTGCGGCCGAATTTCCTCCTGCACATAGTCAAACAATTCCTTAACCTCAGCCGAATGCCCAAACCTCCCCCCAAACTTCCTCCTACATTCCTCAATCAATCGAATCTCCCCCTCACCGAATACATTCGAACCCAAGACCTTCGGATCATTACTAACGCCCCCACCAAATACCCACCCCTCTAAATCCCCACACCGAACCTTCAACCAAGGCTCATGATACCGAACATCCCTAAGCGTAACCTCCGACCGAAAATCACTCGCCTCACCCGTAAAGACCATCGCCCAAAGCTCGTACACCTGTCCCACAACCTCCCCCTCAAAGCCTGCCCGATCCCGTACCCTCAACCGATCAACATGCGCATAAACCACCTCGCCCGCTTCATACGCAAAGCTTTGTACAAAAAACACCCCCTCAAATAGCAGAAGGCTTACCATAAATAAAAGATATCGCATAACCTCTTCTAATTCCCCTCTCCAAAAAACTCCTCATAACTCTTATCAGACTCCAAAAACCCTTTTGTTGTCTGTGCGCGATTAAAGTAAAAATTCACATCCTCAGCCGATTTCACCAACTCAGGATCTGTTTCCTTAGTCGTGAACTTACTCTCATCCCGTGCTTCCCCTTTAGCAAACACCCCTCGTTTCTCAATCACTTTCCCCACACCTTTTTGATAAATATAAACAGACTTCTCAAATATATGCGTCTTAGGGTTCTCTGTCATCTCCTCAAACTCCGTCCGTTGAAACATCTGACAAAAAACACCCCCACAAAAATAAAACGCATGCATCGCCTGACCATGACTATCAAACCCACTATCAATCAACTTCACCATCTTTCCATTCTCATAAAAACCCGTAATCTTCCCTTCAATAGCTCCACCACCCCCAGGAATCTCACCGCTATACTCCTTCTCCTTCACCTCAAGCCCACTCAATCTATTGTCAATCTTCTCACATAGACCCACAATCGCTCCCACACCCCCAAACGCTTCATCAGCCGCTGTTTCCTCCCCTTGAACAATAGAATCACCCCCATCAGCCGCCGTCCCACTTGTAGAACCCTCCTCTTTCTCGCCAGCTTCACAACCCACAAACAAAACCATACAAACAATCAATAAGGACAATAATGAAGTCTTATACATAACCTATTTTGATAAAGTAAAAAGTCGAATCTACAACATTAAACAAGTGTTACGCAACCCCAATCTCCCCCTAAAGCCGTATCCGCTTAGCCTTTATGGCCGCTTCCAACTGCTTCTCCAATTGAACCATCGTCGCCTCATCCTGCTTCGCCGCCATCTCCAACTGATCCAACAGCGAAAGCAAGCCCTGCAAAATTCGATTCTGTTCCAAACGCGAATCTTGCATCCGAATAACACCCAACCGTTCCTGACGATTCAACCGATTCTGCCGCGCCTGTAACAAAACGAAGTCTTTGTTCTCAGGCTGACCCTCAAATAAAATCTCTAAATCGTGAAACAATCCCTTCAATTGAAATTGCCCAATCTGCCGACGTTTACTCGCCAAAAATGATAAAAATACTCCCATAAAAAACCTCCTAACCTTAATAACCTACAACCATTTCGCATATGTCCCCTCATTAAACCCCAAACATTTCCCTCTCTCCAAATACATCCTCATAATTCAAGAGCAGTCGCTTACTCCAAGAGCAGTCGCTGCAAGCGACAAGACTTACTGTAGCCTTGCGGCTTCAGCCCAAGGCGTCTAAGAGCATAAAACCATATGAGCAATATCTTAAGAACCT
>Ga0163111_10000711_pt1 | contig 19871 bp, 29 predicted proteins | sample CRUFie1St18metaG_FD_109645 | JGI IMG/M metagenome (GOLD analysis project Ga0163111, IMG submission 109645) | Marine microbial communities from the Costa Rica Dome - CRUD Field 142mm St18 metaG | ecosystem: Environmental > Aquatic > Marine > Oceanic > Photic zone | place: Costa Rica: the Eastern... | reverse complement strand
TATTCGATGAATGTTCGGAAGTCATTGTTATAAAGTTGATCGAGCGTACCTTCGTACACAGTTTTCTTTTCGCCAACTTCAAGTTCACCAATGGCATCAAGCCTGTAAGTGTGTCTTTCTTCATATGTGTATTTACGATAAAGTTCTAAACTATCTAAATGTACTCTACCTATGAAGTCATAGGTTTCTGCTGATTTACCATACTTTTCAAATTCACGTTTCTTAGGAAGTTGTTTCCATAAACAAAAACGTCTAGTATCATCTTTACTGAGTACTCTACTAACTCTATTTACCGTATATGGAATATCATAACCTTCACTATTCCAACCAGATAATATATCACTGTCTTGAATAAGATCAAGAAATGCTTGAAGCATGTCTGCTTCTTTTTCAAATAAAACACACTCTTCGCCCCATTCTTTACATTGATCTTTTGCTTGATCCATTGTTAGTGTTTTAGGAGGAACTGCAAGTGTTATTAGTGCATCTAACCATTGTAAATGAACTGTGATTGCAGTAATAGGCATAAACGGATCACTAGGATCAGCAAATCCTCTATCAGGATCAAAATCAGTTTCAATATCAAAAAATGCAATGTTTAGTTTAGGAGCATCTTGATTTAGATAATTTTCACTTAGACATTGGAATATTGGATTGATATCACTTTCAAAAAGTTTTCTTTTGCTATTGATAGCTAGTTCCTTACGGAAATCTTTTGTGCTTTTGCTTACAATTCTACTGATCGGATCGCCATAAATGCTTTTATGTTTGCCTCTTGGATCATCATAGTAAAACGTATATTTGACTGGATATTCTGTGTATTGTCTTTTTCCATCATTTCTTTCAACAACTCTAATGATATCTGAATCTCTATCAAAATATGCGTCTACGTAACTCATTTATTTTCCTCATATACAATATCGTTTATGTTTCCTGCCAATACATACCTTTTGCTATTTGCCGGATATACTTTATGATGTATAAACGACGGAAACATCACTAACATTTTATTATACACTGGTAAGTGTAATTCGTCAACATTATTAATTTCTTGTTTTTGGTTTAAGCCTCTTTGAACAAATGTAAGTGGGCTAGGATCCTCTTCACATTTCAAATAATATACCCAACTATATCGTGATAATAATCCATGTTCATGTTGTTGACTTACATGTCCAGGCACATATTCTTGAAACCAAACATTAGCATCAATGTGTAAGTTTTTGGGATCTATATATTCTTGGCCAGTTATGAATGCAGGGCCTCTAGGTTCGCATACATTTAAACAATACCAGGAATGTATTTGGTCAAGTAGATCTCCAATTATATCCTGATGCTCTACATGAGTATACCAATTTGTTTTCCAAGTTTGATTTGGATCGATATCTGTTTGTTCTGCTTTTATATTGAGGAAATAGTCGATAATTTTATTATCTTCGGCTGTAGTTCTTTGTAATTGTCCATGCTTAACCTGAGCTGGATGCGATATATAGAATGTACTACAACTAAACTTCATTTCTTCTCCACGTTGCTTATGGCCAACGGAACCTTTCTGCATACCCGCCAATTGGCTTAGGGCGTATTACTATTTTTTTTACTTGTCTTTACCTACGGTAGCAACAAGTGTTTCAAGATCTTCAAACTCATCAGCAACTTTATGCCAGTCACCTTTGTGTGCAACTCTGATTGCTTTATTGATAATGCCTGTCTTAACATTAAGTTCTTCTGCAACTGCTTTTACAGTTTCTTTCAAACCTTCTTGAAGGTCTTGTACTTCTTGTAATACTTGTGCGCCTTCGTTAACTAGCCTCTCTAACTTTGCCTTTTCATCTTGTCCGTAAACTCGATCACTCATAATATTCTCCTAAGTTTCCCTATATTATACTTTATTTTGCCTTGTTTGTCAAGTGTTTATTTTCCATTATTTGGAAAATGTTCCATCAATGTGTTTGTTGATTGGAGCCAAAATCTCATATCCTTGTATTTGTGATTTATATTCATGATGGTCTCCAATGTACAAGTATTTATACCCCATGGTCTTTAGCCATGCTGGAACGTGGTGACTAAATCGCCATCCAATACGTTTGGAAGGATCTTCATAATTCCATGCAAATTGGATACTCATTCCAATTTTATCATTTGGATACAATAATGTTTGTTCCCAAGCAACCAATTTGTTGTTTTCATACAAGCAGTTCCATTCATAAAGATTAATATCGTCCTGATATAATGGATGTACACTTGCAAAATCTTTGTATAAGCAGTATGCTCTAAAAACTTCTGTTGCTTCTTCCAAAGTTGGTTTTTTATTGATTATTTCTTTGTCTAATTTGTATTCTATTTTTGATAAATCTACTCTACCGTACATAATAACCTAACCTCCTTTCATGAAAATAAGGTTCGATGTCATCATACCAGTCTTCAAATGGATTGTCTATCCAAACATAGCCTTGTTCTACAAGTGAATTTTTGTAATTTTCGGTTGTATCCTGCCAAATAGGAATATATTCTTTCCATTTATCATCAGTAGTGCCATCTGGATTACCACTAGGACGGAAATGTACCTCAATAGGATTATTATTCTTGTATTCTACGTTTATAATCGGCACATCAATTTCTGCTAATTGTTTTGGTAGCTTAGGTGCAGTATCTAATTTAATCCATCTTGTAAATTTGACTACGTTTGATTTATCATTCCATCCTTGCCAATTATGTAAAAGGGTCCATTCGTTATTCTTTTTATAATATGTTGCTGAATAATGATTGCCTTCGAAGTACTCACACCAAAAATATCCTGGAGGTACACTTGAAATATCACCCTTTTCTAAAATTTTGATTGTTGTGCATATACCCATTCCACCTAAGTTGTAAATGGGTCTTATTACATATTCTTTTGTTTCAGGAATCTCTGTTGCACCCGGACCACATTGGTATCCCATTGTTTCTGCCAGGTATAATTTATTCCACCACTTATGTAAGTGCGGGAGTTTTCTGTAAAGTTCTCTTTCTTCAAGATCATAAAGTCGATAATCTTCTATAAATCTTTTTCCTCTTTTGTCTTGTATTGCCATTCGTCTGTATGTCCTACTGACCACTTTGGTGTATTTTCTACTGTGTAATTTTGTGTACACACTTTGAAGTCTGGTTGTTTCCTATCTCCTAAAACTAGGCTTTGATCTGTAAAAATAATTCTGTTGTTTGGTTGTGCCGCGAATTGTCCGTTGTCTAACTTAATTATGTTGAATGACTTATGCTCTGGGTCGTGTTCTGAAAAGTTTGTGTCTATAACATTTCTTTCTCTATGAGCATTATCTATTGTAAACAAATATTCTCCTTTGTGCATTTGCTTATCCTTGCCAAAGAATTGACAGTCTGACAACATAGACTTTTTAATTATTGTTATGTCGTAATCAAAACAATCCCAAATTTGTAATACATCCAACGGTAACTGATTATCTTTGTCGTAATCTTCTTTCCATACAAATGCTGATATAGGAAGTTTATCAAACAATGCACCATAATCTGTCAACAGCGTTTCAAAATAAAGTGCTTTGCCCATAACACTTTTTGCTGTTATCCACACACCAGGTGTTAGTTCGCCATGACCTTTTTCTAGATCATATAGATACTCTTTTTTTACATAAACGGGTATGATTGGGGTATTGCAAACTAAGAATGACATATCAACTGTATTTAGCTGATATTATTTCTTCTTTTTACGTCCAGCACAATGAGCTTTTTGACTAAAACCTTTAGGGTTAGAACAATTGATACTTTTTTTATATTTCGAGCTCCATTTTTCACGAAGCGGAATGTTAATTATTTGCAATGTTCGCATTTACAACCTGTACAAATATCGTTGACACATTCAGGACACTCTTTGTCGCAATGACAATTATGTCCACATTTTTCACACTTACATTCCATAGTATTCTCCTAAGTTTTTACGTTCTTAGCCTTACCACGTCTTTCTGCATTAGGATCTTTTCTTCGCTTACGAGCGGCAGAAGTTTTTCTTTTCTTCTTGCCCATAGCATAAGCCTTAGAAGCTGGTAAACACTTTGGCTTTCCTTCACCTTCGCTCCGCCCTCCACATGAGCCACGGACTTTGCCATCAGGTCCAAAACGGACCCATTTTTGTTTAAACCATTTTTTAAGATTTTCGTGTAAGTCCATCTCTTCAGAAAAAACAAGATCTCCACAATTTACACAATAATCTACATGTTCTCTTTTTACGCAATTAGGAACACGTTTGCCAAACATGGTTTTCATGCCTTTCTTTTCGTATCCCTTCCAACAGCGTGTGCCTTCTGCTGTAATATAACTTTCTTTGTAATATTCATTTTCAGGATCTGCATCTCCTGATTCATCTGGCCACCAATCTAATTCATATTTTTCACCATTAGCAAACATTTTTTTCATTGATATAATACGTTTTTCATATTCTTCTTTAACTGGCTCAGTTCTGCCTGCTGTTACATCTAAACAAAAATTAAGTGTTACAGCATTAGCAGTCAAAGAACCACATCTTGCACCAACTTCGTTTTTTAAATGATCAATTAATATAGAACCAGAACATTTTGCAAGTTCATCTGATAAGTCTTCCGGTATTTCCAAATCAATGTAACTATAAACAAAATCATAGTGTGGAGCAGGAGAACCATGTAATATGTATTCGTCCTTGCAAACTACCCTTTTGAATCCGTCTATTCCGTGCCATACTGCCTGTTCGTTAGTAAATTCATCAGGTGAACCAAAATGTTTTTCTAAATATTGGGAATAAGAAACAGCTTCTTCATGATCCCAGTTATCGTAACTCGGAGTGTCTGCTTCTTCTATGAGATTTATTAACTGTCTTATCTTCACTTGCTCTTGTTACCCCAGTTCTTGGCACCTTTTTTACGGCACTGAACTAGAGCACCAGAGGCATAGGCGCTAGGCCAAACTTTATATCTTGATTTTACCTTGTGGTAGCAAGCATCTTGCTTCTCAGCTAATCTATCAAATTCTTCTTCTGTAATAGATTTTCCAACTGATTCTTCTAATGTTTCGTATTGTTTAGACTTTTTTTTTAAATTTTCTGCAAGTCTACCTTTAAGTTCGTCTTCGTAGGTATAGTTTTCGTCTTGCTTTTCTTTTTCTTCTTTATCTTTTGCATCAAGATCTTTTTCAATCTTGTCACTTTTTCCTAAGCTCTTTTTAAATTTTGCTATTGCTTTTTTTCCAGCTTCTCCTGTTCCAGGTTCTACCTTTGTAGGTTTTTTACCTGTTCTTTTCATGTATTCATCTGGAGTTTCTTTTTTCTGTTCGTCGACTTTCTTGTCCTTTTTAGATTCCTTGTCTTTTACAGCTTTTTTCATTGGCTCTTTTTTATTACCATCGCCATCCATATCTAAAAAGTCTGGTTTAGCTTTTTTAGCTTCAGCTACTTCGTCAAACTTCATTTCGTAATCCATATTGTGATAAACTGAACCAATGTAATCTGCGGCTTTAGTAATTTTAGATTGTACCCAACCTTCTAAGCCTTGTTCTTCAGTACGACCTTTAAGCATTTCATGCATCTTTATTGCGTACTTTGCTATCTTGTATAGGTCAGCTCTTGCCATTTGTACTTCATGGTCAGCTTCTGCTTTAAATGCTAGTGTTGCTAAATCTTCTTTAAGGTCTTTTTCTCTCATTTTATCTTCCTCGTAAGTATTTATCTCTTAACTGGTTTGCCACTCATGATATTGTTACTAATGTCTAAGGCGTTCTTAGTTGTACCATCTGGATTTTTCTTTTGCGGAGCTTGGGGAGCACCGTATTTTCCACGTTTTTTAGGTTTATGATAAGCCGCTGGAGGACTTGCTACAGTTGCAATGTTTCCTGCACTTGTCGCACCTGCTGTTGCTATTTCATTTATTAATTCTCTGATCAGCATAATACTATTTACCTTTCTTTTTGCGTCCGCCCTTCATATTTGCACACCAGTGATACATCTTTGCACGTTCTCCGGATGCGTTTTTAGCCTTCTTACGTAGTTCAGTAACACTTCCTCCGCAACTTGCACCTGCTTTTTTCACTCTTCCTGGCCTGCTTTTTCCTTTTACTTTTCCATCTGCAAAGTTTTCAAGTAATCCTAACACTTCATCTTTTGAATAAAGTCCACTTTTTATAGCTTCTATTGCCATTTTGGTAGCTGTGATATACATAAGTGATTCGTTATGTAATCTTTTACGATCTAAACCAATCCTTAACACATATGAACCTTCTATATTCTCATCAAAGTGTGTATCTTTATATCCATCAGCATCTTGTACTGAATAACCTATACGTTTAAGATTCTTCATCATATATTTCTTTTCTTTGTCTCCACCATAAAACTGTATGAATATATCTGGTTTGTTTTTCTTCTGTACATCTTTAGACATGCTTTTTATGTTTGCCATATGTGTGCCTATTTTATACCAATCATAAGCATCATCTCTTTTTACCAAAACTGATCTTTGTGGATTTGCTAACAAGTTTCCTTCGTTAGCTGATTCTCTACCTGGAGCATCTATCTTTTTACCTTCCTTACGCTTTCTCATATTTGTAGCTATGGCGTAGATTGCTCCTTCAGGATCCATGCCTCTTTCTTTTGCCCATTTGCCAATTGACTTTTTAGCTTTAGGTTTATCTTTAATCTTGTCTGCTGTTTTATGAATCTTTTTAATCGAAGATTTACTCATGTCTGCTTCTTTTGTATCCTGATCCATGTATTGCTTGAGGTTTTGAACAGTTCTTTCAAACTTATGATCCTTGTGTTTGAAACCTACACCACCAGCGGCTTCCCATTTTGCTATGTTTTTACCAAAGTCATCTATTAATATGTTTGGAGTTCCATCTGGTTGTGTGGCATGCACTGCCTTGTTTGAAGTTATTATAACATTGCTTGGAGGGAAAGACGATAAATTCTTTTTAATCCATTCTCTTTTGTGTGGTTCAGAATTAGGATCATTTGGCAAAGGAGCACTTAATATATTATACTTGCCTTTAAGTTGCTTTATCAAGCTCAAAAGATTATTTGCATTTGATGTAATAGGAATATTAAGCCAAAAATCATCTTTGTCTCTTATTTTTTGTAACGCATCATCTAAGTCAGTAATTTCACGCCAATCTTTTCCTACAAGTTTTTTCCAAGCACCAAAGAAATCAGCTAGAACACCGTCCATGTCTACATATATTTCAGATTCTTTGCTTAGGTCTTTAGCTGAAACTTCACTTATTGATTCTGCCATGCCAAGATTAAACAATTTATTTGGAGTTGAATTCTTTCTTGCTTTTTTATGTAATTCTTTTGGCTTACCTTTTCCTAAATGCAATTTTTTTATGTTCATATATTCTCCACCTACAGGAACATCTTTTGTTGCATTTTGTTTTGTAACTATACCAACACCTGCGGCTTCTGTTGTTGGTTTTAAATTATACCATCTCATTTGCCGTCAATCCTATTATTAATAACTTCCCAATTTATTAATTTCAACATGTTCAATAGATATTTTTTCTTAGCATCTTTTGCTGGAATATAATCTGTGAAACTATGTTCCCACATGTCGATAGGCATTAGTATATCGGTTTTATAACTTTGATTTGGAGTTGTTTTTAATTCTCCGGACTTTGATAGATAAACCCAACCACTACCTTGTATAGTCATTGCTTCTTTAACTAAATTGTCTTTAAAGTCATTGTAGGTTTTATGGTTTTCTTCTATAAGTTCTTTTACAGCACCGATTGGTTGATTTGCACCTGCTGGTTTCTTTAATTGTACCCAAAATAAGTTATGTAACTTTGCACCTCCATAATTAAATTTAGGATCGCCTTCTTTTGCATTGTATCTGTTCACATATCCTTTGGTCAAAACATTATAATGATACTCAACATTGTCCTTGGAAAGCACAGGTGCAAGATCACCTGTTTTATAAGGAAGTTTTACAACCTCAAGTTTGCTTTCAATTGCTTCAAATAGTTGTCTTATCTTCATCTTTTACGTCCTCTCAAACCCGGAGGATATTCTTGACCTTTCCAATAAGGTCTGCTAAACCATAATTTAAACCAATCTAAGTCACCAGGTCGTAAATTTTTTTCTTTTTCAATACGACGTTTTTCTGTACCGGTATGAGAAATATTTTCATGGTAGGGTTTATAACCTTGAAATTCATTTATGCCTGCTAATTTTTGAAGTGTTTTTATATCCATTAGTCAGCTCTTCTAATTTGATATTTAATACCTAGTCTGTCAAATAATTTTCCTGCTGACGCAATATTTGTAAGTGCTTGTTTTATTTGTGGTAGGTAATCGTCGTTTGCTTCAACTTTATACATAAATTTTTTAGCTTCATCTGGTTTTATAAAAATAAGTTTTCCACTCCAAGCCGCACCCTTTCTATAAAAACTTAAAAAATGTTCTTGGCCGTCTGCACGTGATCCTATCCAGTCTAATACTTTTAATTTATCTGGGTCTTGTGCTTTGATTGAAGCATTATCTTTTTTCTTAAATAATTCTAATTCATTAATACTTTCATCTGTAATACCCATTCCTTGTCTGACTTTGGTAAACATCATTTTTGCAAGTTTAGGATCTTGAACAGCAACACCATCATTGAATTCGTCGAACTCTCCCTTATTGGCATGATATCTCATTTTGCTTGCAGACATTCCTTCTGCTCCTTCAGCATCTGGATCACGCTCTCCGGCACTTACAACTTCTATACTATCGAATTGATAGTCTTTTCCGTTGTAATCATTAAGTAGTTTAGTAAAACTTGATACCCTATCGCTCCCTGCAACATATATAATATCCTTGTAACCAAGTTGTTGTAGTTTTTGCATAGCTTGTATAATTGTTTTTACGTCCTTGTCACCTATACGAATACCATCGCCAAAACTTTTTTGTGCAAAAAATACCTTTTCAGCAAAAGTTAGTGGATCAGTTTTAGGTTTTTGAGTATGTGTTAAAAAAATAAAAGGAGTGCCATCGATACTTTTTACTTTGTCCGCAAGTTTTCTGTGTCCTATTGTAGGAGGATTCATTCTCCCAAAAGCGAACACTGCTGTACTAGGAGATTCTATCAGCTGACGCAGGCGCATCTAATTCCTCCTTAGGGTTTCTATCAAAATCTAACACTTTAGATGCAAGTTCCTCCCTGTCCTGCGGAGGCATTAGTTCCTTAGGTGACATTGGTATGTCATACTTTAAACAATAATGATTAATGCATCTATCAATCATAGGTTTTAGATGGCCTTGAATAACTTTTTCGTTTCTTTCACTACGAATCTTATCCATACACGGCATATAATATTTTCTGTAAAATCCGTCATCGTTCAACATGTGAAAATGAATGTCAGCTGGTACATCATATGGCATTTCCTCAGTTGGCATATTATGTATTTCGTTTATTTTCATTCTACCACTTTCTGCAAGACCAATATCTTGCTTTTGTTCTTGGTCCTGGATTATCGCAATTATGTCTTGCACGGAATGATCTTCTACGTGCTGGATTTGATTTCTTAATTTTCATGTTAGGATCACCAAAGTTTACTTTTTTAATGTTTTTTGTTTTTGGATCTCTTACATATACTTTAAATTTTTTGACATCACCACGCATTGGTTTCCCTAGCTTAACCTTGCGTCCTTGATACTCTGCTTCGTCCATGATTTCATCTTCATTGTACCACATGTCACCATAATTGTTATAGAAATCATCTCCATCGTAAGTTTCTTCGTCTACAAAATCATTGCTAACACCAGCAAGTTCTTTGATTCTATCAACTTCAGTTGTACTGGCTTCGTCCATGTCTAGCATATCTGCGGCTTTTTCAACTGTTTCTTCATCAACACTGCCCATTATTTTTTTAAAGTCATTAAGCATAGCACTAGTAATAGGCATTTCATCTATATACTGTAATGCGTTTCCTGAAACTTTATCTTCGCCGTGTTTTTTAACAACTGCTTCGTACTCACCTTTTTCTACGGTATCAAGATCAACTCCAGAACTTAAATAAAAGTCAAACATACCGTCTGCTAACATCCTAGCATCGGCACTTTTGTATTGATTGTATTTTTCATACCAACTTTTCAGTTGAGAATTTGCTGGTTCAGACCCGCTATCGTTCGGAGCAAGTTCTGTTACGTCCTCGTCCGTGGTCTCTTTAAGATAATCTTTGAAAGTTTTACTCATAGTGATAACCCCTATTATAGTACATTATAAAGTATTTATCAATATAAGTACATATGACACAGGTCTAGAATATAAATAGAAACCAAAAGGATCCTCTATGCTGAAGCACAAACACCTGATTATTAGAGCTAATGTAGAAAATCCGCCAAAAGATGAACAAGCTATAGTTGAATGGGCAAAACAACTCATAAACAATATAGGAATGAAAATAATGATGGGTCCTTATGCCAAATACTGCACTATGCAGGGCAACAGAGGACTAACCTGTGTTACAATTATAGAGACTAGTCATATTGCTATTCATGCTTGGGATGAAGAACAACCTGGTCTTATTCAGTTAGATGTTTATACTTGTGGCGATTTAAACAAAGATACTGTATTTGAATCTATGCAAGAATTTAATCCTATTAAAATTGATTACAAATATCTTGATAGGGAAAATGAACTAATTACTATTTGAATCTAAAAGCAAACTTACCACCAACTCTTGAACTGTAATAGTTTTTACTTCCGTCTAGTAAAACTGTTCCTGAAAAGTTTGGTGGATATACTGCATCATAACTTGTTACCATTACGTCTTCACCTTTCACACCAACTTTTGTGTAAAGTTGAATAATGCTTGCAGTGTTTAATAATGCTATTGCTTCTTTACTGAATCTAGGGTCAGCATTTACATGATTTGCTACCTTTTTAGCCAATGCACTTGTTAATGCGTAACCTATATTAAAACCTTGTGATGTGGTATCAAAATTTACACCAGCCATTAAGTCTGACGCTTCTTTACTTAAACCTTCTATAGAACTGCCGCCTTCTTTCATTAATCTATTTGCTTCAGCTTGTAATTTTTCTGTGCTTAATCCAAATTTTACACCTAAGATGTAAGGAGCATTTTTAGCTGGTTGTTGTGCAATAGTATCAATAATATCTGGTATGAAATCTAGTTCTTTTAATAGTTCATCATTCTTAGGAAATCCAGTATTACCTCTTGCTTTTTCTAAAGAATCGTGTAAGTTCTTAGAACTTGCCGCCGCACCTGAACCACCTTTTGAACTTATAAGAATATCTTTTCCGTCTGGTGCTTTAAATATGCTATCTGCTAAATTGTAATTCATTGACTGTGGCCAAAAGATATCTAAATCTTGCCACGCCGCACCACCTGCTAAATCCTTTTGTGCTTGTTGTATTGCGTTGCCTGTAACTGCTCCGCCCATCATTGCAACAGGACCCATTATTTCTCCGAAGTAATCTCTAATAGCTGTTAGTTGTTCACGTTGTCCCGGAAAAACTGCATACTTGCCTTCTGCACTAGTTTTTAATGCATTGGTTAAAATATCTTTTGATTCTGGGGGTGCTTTTCTAGAAACATGATTAATAATACTTTGTGGACCTTTAAAAAAGTTAGGAGTGCCTATTAACGTTTGAGGGTCTAATCCAGTTTCTAATTTTTGTGCACCTTTTGTAGCAAGTTTCCAACCATCTGGCAACTCATTATTTTTCCATGCACCCATTAAATCGGCACCTACCTGAGTTAAATATTTGCCAAAATAAATATCTTGGCCGTCGGATGTTCGTATTACAGCCACTCCAAACGCTAAACCACGTTTAGCCATTGTTGCGGCATTTACAAATTCTATTTTAATTTTTCTATTTTCTTCATATGTTTTAATAGCTTCGTCTCGTGCTTCGATGCTATCAAACTTACCACCTTCTGATACTGGTGGATACGCTTCAACTGATATAAATTGTCCTGTTACACCAGATGAATTTACGTAAGGGTCTCCAGCTTTTCTACCAAATACGCCTTTAGATTCCGCGATATTTTTGAATTGGTAAAAACGCATTAAACACTTACCTCAACGTCAAAGTTTTCATAACCTAAATCGAAAAGTTTATGTGCGATTTTATTTGCTACTTCGTCTGACTCTTGTTCATCTAGTTGTACATGTGTTTCAACTGTAAGAACTGTTTTACCATCTTCTGTATCATAAAGCTCGTAGCCTGTTTCTTCTTCTAATAAGGCATTTGACGCTGATGTTGCTACTTCTGAGACGACTATGTCATCTACTTCTTGTTTCGTGTCAAAAACGATGTTAATAAAATTTTCCATAATACTTCCTAATGATTCATTCTGATACTATTAATAGTACCATCGGTATAAACAACTTTTGCTCTTATGTAAACAAAGTTTCCAGTAAAGTTTGCATACTTTACCGCAGTTTCGTTTGATGCTGTGTAAGTGTGTACGTCGAACCAATCCGTATCACTTGGAGAGGTTGCTAACGTTCCTTGTATAGTAATGGTTCCTGTAAGTCCTGTAAAGTCATAGGAGACTGTATGCACACCGTCTGACCTTCCAAAGTATCCATCACCCTTAAAATTGCTCCCTGTAATAGTCTCAGTTGTGCTATCACCTGGGTGCGTATTTGCTGATAAAATTATTTCACTACTGCTTGGCATACTATTATTTATTCAAATCTGCTTCACTAATGTATTTGACTATTTTTGTGATCCTACCACCTAAGGCTATTTTAGCAAGCATTAGATACTTCTCATCTTTAGTATAAAAATAAAAACCTTCAACGTAGTAACCTTTAGTAATAGCTTGTTTTGCTTTTGCGCCAATCTTAATTGCATGTGAATTTGCTTCACAATAGTTAACAAAATTAGGATCTATTTTTTTCGATAGAAAAGCCTTGTAAGGCCAATCCACTTTGCCTCGTACTATTTGTGTATTTTTATTTTCTAGTAAAAAATTTAATTTTTCATCGTTAGCTGGCTCATGTAATTCTATTGCACCTATCTTGTCTGCAAGTTCTTCTAGCCATATGTTCTCATTAGAGTATATATCTAACTTCTGATTTTCAACTCTAACCATACAATGGTCTTTATTTTTTTGCAAAGCAGTGTAAATTACGCAGTTGTCCATAAAAGTTTCAATAGATATATTTTTACTTTCACCACGCCATGCTCTAAATGGACTCTTTATTGGAATTTCTGCTTCTGCATCTCTTTGCATTTCGTCTAGTTTTGTCTTGGCCCAACCAAGATTCATACCACGAAATATAGCGGCAAGTTCATTTTTTAAACGAAGTTTAAAAACATACTTGTTGTAAAAAAGTTTAGTTGTTTGTAATCTCTGCAACATTCTCTACCTTTTGTTTTTTTGTTATAAGAGAAAGTTCGTTATCTTTAACACCGATTTTTAACGAACCGCCATTTCTCAAATCACCGAAAAGTAGAATTTTACTTAAAGGACGTTTAATGTGCTTATCAATATACCTTTGCATAGGCCTTGCACCCATCTTGCTATCAAATCCATTGTCAACTAGATGGTCAAGTGCTTCGTCGGTAATTTCACATGTCACATTTTTCTCGTCTAGCATTGTTCTAAGCTCAAGTAAAAACTTGCCAACAATTTTTAATACAATTGGTTTGTCAAGTTTACCAAACGTTACAACACCGTCAAGCCTGTTTCTAAATTCCGGTGCAAAGAAACGTCTAAATTCTTCATCACCATATTCCCCATCAACGTCATGGTTAAAACCAATAGCATTTTTCTCTGCTTGTTCTGCACCAAGATTGGTTGTTAGGATCAAGACACAATTTCTTGCATCTGCTTCTTTACCGTCACTGCCTGTAATTTTACCATTATCCATTATTTGCAGTAGGATTTGCGAAATATCAGGATGTGCTTTTTCAATCTCATCTAACAATAGAACACAATTAGGATGTTCTTGTAGCTTATTGATAAGTTGTCCTGAATGTTCATCATGCCCCACGTAACCTGGAGGCGAACCAATTAATTTACTTACACTATGTTTTTCTTGATATTCACTCATATCAAATCTTGCTAGATGTATGCTTAAATTTTTAGCAAGTTGTTTTGCAAGTTCTGTTTTTCCTACACCCGTCGGACCCATAAACACAAACGCACCAATTGGTTTATCTTCTGTTTTAAGTCCAGCTTGTGCAACAAGAATCTTATCAACAATCTCGTCGATAGCATTATCTTGTCCATACACATTGGCTTTTAAATTCTTGTTTAAATTGCTTAGATTGTTTGTTTCTTTCTGTTGGATTTGTTCAGGTGGTAAATTTACAAATTTTGCTAGTTCGTATTTAATTTCTTCACCTGTTACAATTTTATTTTCGGTTTGATTCCTTACTTTAAACCGTGAACATGCTAAATCAATTAGGTCAATCGCTTTATCAGGGAGCTTCTTATCAGTCATGTATTTTATACTTAACTTGACTGCTTCATCAATAGCTTCTTCTGTAATTTCAGTTTTATGAAAGTCTTCGTAATACTTTTTAATTCCATTTAGAATATTTTTTGTAGTTTCCTTTGAAGGCTCGTCAATACTTACACGTTGAAATCTTCTCATCAATGCACGATCTTTTTCAAAGTATTTTCTATATTCCTCCCAAGTTGTAGATGCAACTACTTTAATGTCACCTTTTCCAAGAGCAGGTTTTAACATATTTGCAAGATCATTTGAACTATTGCCGCCACCAGCGCCAGCACCATTCATCATATGTGCTTCATCTATGAAGACTATTGTTTTTCCTTGTTTTTTAATTGCACTCATAACAAGTTTAAATCTTTCTTCAAAGTCACCTCTATATTTAGATCCTGCTAACATAGCACCTATGTCTAAGTTATAAACACTATATTCTTCAAGGAAATTTGGAACTTGTTTGTTCACAATTCTAAATGCAAGTCCTTCTGCAATGGCTGTCTTACCAACTCCTGGTTCACCTACAAGCAGAACATTATTTTTGCTTCGTCTACCTAGAGCTAAACAAATACTTTCAAGTTCGTCCTGTCTACCTATTACAGGATCTATTTTTCCACTTTCGACTTCTGCATTTAAGTTTGTTGTAAATGCTTTCAAAGCCCGTTGAGCGTGGCCAGCAAGTTCTTCATCTTCTAAATTACTTACATATTCATGATTTATATATTCGTTGAATTTTTCTTTTACTACTCCTGCACTTGTAGCCAAATAGCAAGCATATGATTTTTGTTCATTTAGTAAGGAAAGGAAAACATCTGTCACATCAATATGAGCTCTACCACTGAAAAGAGTCTGTGTAAATGCACGATTCATTACACGTTCCACAGTCTGTGTTTTTTTAGGTTTAAACTTTGTACCTTCTGCTACTTTAATTTCATCTAATTTAGTTTGAAGATGTGTCAAAAGTTCTTGCTTCATTGGCTCAGGATCTATTCCAAAACCATTTAAAACTTTCATAAAGTTGTCGCTACAAAGCATTGCAAAAAATAAATGCTCGAGTGTAATATACTCGTGATGTAGCTTCTTTGCATCTTTAATTGCTTTTTCAAAAACTACCTGTAATTCATCAGATGGTTCAACCATTTACAATATTCTCCTCATGTATATTTAAGCATAGTATAACAGTTATTTTATACAAAGTCAACTTAAATCTTACTCTTTATTTGTTCAATTGCATTTAGATCATCGTTATCTAAATGTCGTGGTGTTTCGCCTATTATCTTTACGAGTATGTTCCCTTGTTTTCCGCCTCTTCTATTTGGCAAGCCTCTCTGTGCTATGCTAAACACAGTGTTTGGTTGTGTGCCTTTTGGAATATTTAGACTTACGACTTTCCCATCTGGTATAGTGATGTCTAATTTTGTGCCTGTAATAAGATGAAGTGTGTTAATTTTACGCACCGTATGTAAGTCAACACCGTGAACCTCAAATTCTGATCCGTTTTGTATTTGTATCATTACGTACAAATCGCCTGGCGGAACCTGCTGAATGTCTTGATGTCCCATTCCTGCATAACGTATTTTGTCGCCTTGGTTTATGCCTACAGGTACTTTGATGTCTACTGTTTGTTCTTTTCCGTTATTGAGTCTATAAGTTGCAATAACATTCTTACCAGTATATACTTCTGAAATAGTTATTCTACAACCAATTGTGATATCTTGATTACGCATTTGTTGTCTACCCATGCCACCAAAACCGAATTGGTTCATCAAATCATTTATATTGATACCACCTTGAAAGCCATCACTTGTAAAATGGAAATCTTGAAACCCTTGAGGTCCTACTTTTTGTGGATCAGCCGTGCCATATGTATCATACATTTCACGTTTTTCTTTATTTCCCAAAACTTGATATGCTTCATTTATTTCTTTGAATTTGGAATCATCACCACCTGTTCTATCAGGATGATGTTGCATACTTTTTTTCTTATATGCTGATTTCAACTCCTTTTCCGAAGCTGACTTGGGAACACCCAGTATTTCGTAGTAGTCCATACAACTACTTATTTAGGTTTTTACTTCTTAGAACGTGATCCGGTATATAGTCCAAACCATGCCGCACCTGCACCAACCACAATTGAAACAAGTCCTGACTGTTCCATGCTAGGTGCTTCTAAGGCCATATACCAAAGTACGACTTTGTATAGCAAATAAATGTATGTTGAAATGAAGATACGTGGAAAAATTCTCCAACTATCTACAGCTCTTGCCATGTGAATAATTCTTGCATAAGGATTAGGACCAAGATCTTTTACGCTAGTATCAACTTCAAGATCTAATTTAACCTTTTTACTTACACCTGCTTCACTTGCTGGCACAACAACTTTTGCATCAGGCTTCTTTGCCTCATTTTCAAAAGTTTTATCTTCAGCTACCAAATCTTCAGGTTTCTTTCTTGGCATTACTTTCTCCCTCTTAGTTTATCAATTTCTTTTTTGTTTTCTTCTATACTATCTCTATTTTTTCCTATTTTTGAATCTTGGGCTTTGTCTATAAGTTCTTGCATTCTAAGCCCACGCTCTATATCAGAATCAAGATGTAAATCTTTGTTAATAATTTTTTCTAATTTAAGATTTGGTATTTTATCGTTTGCTACATATCTCCATGTGTATCCACGAGATCCATAACATCCAAATACAGTTTCACGCAATCCAATTTTTACAATAATTGATTGCTCTCCGTCTAGTAATACTTCATCGCCTTCATTAAATGCAGGATTAAATCTAAACTTTAAACCTTGCATAAAATTTGTGGCAAAATCTTTGAACCAGAAAGCGGCAGAAATACTGATAAGGATAGCAATCCAAGGAACCAACATGCTTGCAACATCCAAGCCCATCTTATCAAACGCTTCCATTTATTTCTCCAATCTTTTGATTCGTGCTTCCAATTCTTCTATTTTTTTTGTAACAAAAGGATACTTTTTCCTCCATGCATCCTCAGGTTGCTGTAACCAAGTCCAACCCCAACGTGCTACTAGATAATCTACAATAAGATCAAACTTTGCGTATAACCATAATCCTATTCTAGTGCTTTTGAAGTATGTAGAAAATGCTAAACCAAACAATGAGCCTACCAAGGCTGTATATATCCACAAACGGTCTGATGCCATTCTTTCGATCATTTCCCACATAGTTTTTCCCTCTTTGTTATACTATGTGTATTTATCGATATATTCTGCGTAGATCTTGTTTGATTCAGGCCCCCAATGCAAACAATCTCTTGCACGGTCTATGCCTTTAGGTAACAACCTAAAAGGAAAAGCTATTCCTTCATTTTTGTGAAATTTTCCATAATGGAAATAATAATTTTGAATAGGAACACCTGCAAGTGTCCATGCCTTTATTACAGAACTTTGTATGAGATATGCTACAGTTTTGTAATGTTCTGAACTTTCTATAAAATTTTCCCAAACTACTTGTGTTTTCAAGGACTTTTTTAGATACTCTCTTTTCTTTTTATTTGTATTGTTTTCCACAACCCAATTGCCTAAAAAAATAGGTTTTGCACCACTACCTATATCATCGCCTGTATACCACATTTGTCTAGTAGGCTCTGGCCAACATATAATAACTTTTTTAGGAATATAATTCTTTTCTATTAGTGCAATAGTATTATGATGAATTGTATCAGGACCTGCACCGCAAACACCCATGTTGATTATTTGTTGTCCTGTTATTTTAGCATATTGGGAAGGAATCGTATCCTTTACATAATTTCCTTTTCCATATACATGGCTACAACCTAAAAAAAGCACATAATTTTTCCACTTGTATTTTTCAAATTCATCACATCTATATCCGTAACTATTATGTTTATATTCAATATCGTTGGCATTATAAAAATACCAGTCTTTGCCTTCCTTTTTTCTATTTTTATTCCATCTTTTTTCTTCGTCATTTAACTGCCAGAATGCAATCTTTTTTGGATTATAAGAATTAAGTTGTAAAATATCTAGGTTGCTCATGAAAATATTTATTTCTAAAAAGAGCAGGCCACAGAAGCGCCTGGTTCTATGTCAACACTTCTTTCGCTGATTTCTACTTTAGGTTCGGGCTTGGCTTCGCAGTCGACTTGTCTTGCACAACTACTTGTCAGTAGTATCGTCAGTATCAATAGGCTGAACAGCTTTTTCATAATATAATATAATTGCTTTTTGCTGTTCTATGTAACGTCTTAGTTCGGCAAAGTTTTTTGATAGGTTTTCATAGTCTTTAATGCTTATTGCAACATATGAATCTCCGCCATTTTTAGCTTCAAACTCTTTTTTGAATTCTTCAAAGTTTTCGCTTGGCGATACAACATAAATTTTTATGTCATTCATTTGCACAGGCTTTGGCATAGGTTGGATAGGAACTACTGTTTTTTCTATCTTTGTTACAACTTTTATTTCTGGGTCTGGTCTAAAAGAACTGCAACTACTCACTAGGAGTAGCACCAGTAATAGACTCAAGATCTTTCCATAGTGCATCTGTTTTATCCTGCATTCTGTTTTCTATCAATCCTGGCTTCTTATTAGCCAAGTGTGTTAGATTGTGTTTATTTAATGTAGCACGGAGCTCATCTCCGTATTCTTCTGATTTTTTAAGATCTATATTCAATTGATCTGCTAATTTGTTTAGTTTTGCATTATCTTTTTTGAGTAAAGCTAAACTTGCTTCACTTGTTTCAACAGCAACTTCTAATTTAGCAACATTGGCCTTAGCTATTTCTAGATTGGCTTTTAAATTTTTGACATAGAATAACCCACCGCCTAAACCGGCAAGAAGCCCCACTAATAGGAGCACTTTCAATCCACTGAAGATTCCCATACCTTTTATCCTAAGAGCTTTCCCAATGTTTTAGGCCCAACGATTCCATCTGCTGTCAATCCGTTTGAACTTTGCCAATGTTTAACAATTTTTTCTGTACCTGGACCAAATATACCATCTGCTGGATTTATATCTAATTTTTCTTGCACTTCTGCAACAAGAGGACCTCTAGATCCTTTTCTAATTGTTTGATTGTAATCTACTTCTGGTTCTTCAAAGTCACCACCTAGCACATCCATAGCATGTAGGTAATGTTTTTTACGATCATCTAATCCTATTGTACCGCCATTGATTCTTTTAGTAGCACCCACTACATCCATGTCGTCACACCATTTATTAATGTTGTTTGTGTCCCAGAACCAACAAGCTGAATCTAATGCACCCTTTTTTGTGCGTACATAATCAACTGCTTCTTCTGCTGTCATTTCCATAGCTTTTGCAAATTGGGTGTAATTGTATCTTCCTGTGAGTTGTAAAATTCCACCTCCTCTGAAACGCCAACCGTCTCCTGAATCACTATCGCCATTGTCCATCCTATTAGCATAGATAACGTTTGCAATTTTTTCAGGCT